>Ga0315541_1000255_pt1 | contig 56981 bp, 43 predicted proteins | sample SalMarSW160190MG_FD_203095 | JGI IMG/M metagenome (GOLD analysis project Ga0315541, IMG submission 203095) | Salt marsh sediment microbial communities from the Plum Island Ecosystem LTER, Massachusetts, United States - Salt Marsh Sediment SW1601-190 ... | reverse complement strand
CGATGGGGCGATCCAGGTGCTGTCGGGCCACGAAGCCTCCGCAGGGGCCGCCAATTTGAGCCGCCTTGAATTCCCGCCCGCGAGGAGTGCCCCCGCCGATGTCAAAGATGATCTGCCGCAGTGTGGTGCCCAGGGGCACCTCCACCAGGCCGGCATTGTTCACCGTTCCGGCCAGCGAGAAAATCTTGGTGCCCGTGGCGTCTTCGTTTCCGATCTCGGCGTAGGCGGCGCTGCCCATCTCGATGATGCGCGGCACGTTGGCCCAGGTCTCGACGTTGTTGACGTTTGTGGGCTTTCCGTGGAGTCCGAAACTTGCCGGGAACGGCGGGCGGGCGCGAGGGTGACCGCGCTTGCCTTCGATGGAGTCAAGCAGGGCGGTTTCTTCTCCGCAGACGTACGCCCCGGCCCCCTTGACGACCTCGATGTCGAAGTCGAAACCGGCCCCGAGGACGTCTTTGCCCAGGAGCCCCGCCTGGCGGGCCTGAGAAACCGCAATCCGGGTATGCTCGATGGCGACCGGGTATTCGTCGCGGACGTAAACGAAGCCTTGGGTCGCGCCGATGGCGTAGGCACCGACGACCATCCCCTCGATGATCAGGTGCGGGTCGCCCTCCAGCAGGGCTCGGTCCATGAAGGCCCCCGGGTCGCCCTCGTCGGCGTTGCAGACGACGTACTTGGGCTGGCCCTTGCCGGCCCGCGCGAACTGCCATTTTCGCCCCGTGGGGAATCCCGCCCCGCCCCGCCCGCGAAGGCCCGACGCCGCCACTTCGTTGATTACCTCCTCCGGCGACATCTTCGCCAGGGCCTTGGCGGCCGACAGGTAGGCGCCGCCGGCGAGACAGTCTTCTATGCTCTGCGGGTCGACCACGCCGCAATTTCGCAGCACCAGTCGCCGCTGGCGCTTGTAGAAGGGAATATCCTGCTGCAACGGCACGGACCGTTTTCCCGACCGCCAGCACAGCCGCCGGATGACCTTGCCTTCCAGGACGGTCTTCTCGATGATCTCGGCGGCGTCGTCGGGCGTGACTTTCTGATAGAAGATGCCGCCGGGATCGATCACCAGGGCTACCGCTCCGGCGCACAGGCCATGGCAGCCGGTGCGGACCACGCGCGCCCGCTGCTGGAGGTTTCGCCGGGCGATCTCGGCGGCCAGGGCTTCGCAGACGTCCAGCGCCCCCGCGGCTCGGCAGCCCGTCGAACATACGCGGATCGCCGTGCCTGCGGCGGGGCGGGCGGCCATTTGCTCGTGCAGGGCGAGCAGCTCGTCAACGGATTGCAGCGGCTTCATGATCGATTCGCCTGATAGTCTTGATAATACTCTGGACGCGCTGCGGCGTGAGCCGGCCGAAGTATTGATTGTCAATCATCATCGCCGGCGCCAGGAAGCACGTCCCCAGGCACGCCACCGTCTCCAGGTAAAACATCATGTCCGGCGTGGTCTGGCCTTCGTCGATTCCCAGCGTCCTGCGGACCGAATCCAAGACCCGCCGGGCCCCCTTGATGTGGCAGGCCGTGCCGCGGCAGCAGCGGATCGTGTGCCGCCCCCGCGGCTCGGTGTAGAAGTGTGCGTAGAAGCTGACCACACCGTAGATTCGGCTGAGGGGGATTCTCCTGCGGCGGCTGATTTCCTCCAGGGCCGACGCCGGCAGATAGCCAAATTCCTCCTGCACTTTCTGAAGCAGGCCGATGAGGTCCGCCTCGGGCGTCAACGTCAACTGATCGAGCAGCGCCGTTACTTCCTCGTTGGAAGGCATCCGGCCGGGATCCGCCGGCCCGGCGGCGGTTTCGTCCATCCGTTCAGTCCTTTAACCATAAGAGGGTATCAGGCCTATCAATTGCGATCGGTGCCTCGACCTCCTTCCGGACGCACCGTCGGGATGATTGTAGCAAATCCGACCCGTCGGCCCCAGGGCCCGATGTCGCTAATGATTCCGCCCCATGGCGTCCATGTCTTCGGGGGTGTTGACGTTGGCCAATTGCTCGGCGATTTCCGCGGGCACTTCGACCAGGTGGGCCCGCAGCGCGGTCAGTATTTCCGTCGCCGACAGCCGGCCCGCGGCCAGGGCCTTCTGAATTTCCGGCAGCGCCGCGGGCTCGTAGACCGCCGCCAGGGGTTGGACCCGGCCGCTGTCGGGATCGCGCAGGGCCGTCGCCCCTTGCGCGGGCTTGCGCTTCTCCAGCAGCAGGTCCACCGCCTCGCCTGCCAGAGCGGCCATGTCGCAGGCGACGACCAGCACCGGGCGCGGGCCTTTCGTCGCGGCCACGCACAGGGCCGTGGCGATGCCGCCCAGCGGCCCGCGGCCGGGGCGGAGGTCGACGTGCCAGCCCACGCACCGCGGCAGCCCTACGCCGACGACTCGCCGGCCGATCGTCCAGACTTCGGAGAGCCTGCCGCCCAGCAGCTCGGCCAGGTTCACCACGACCGACCGGCCCCGAAACTTCAAACGGGCTTTGTCCATGCCCATCCGCCGGCTTTCCCCGCCGACCAGCACCGCGCCGACCACGCCTTCTCCTATCCGCAGGCGGCGGCCCAGCCAGCGCTTGACCCACTCGGCGATGCCGGCAATGTCGTCACGATGGAGCGTCCCGGGCGGCGGATGCGCGGCCGCGCAGACCCTGAGCGCAACCGAGCTGAGCTGCCATTCAGGCCCGCGCGGGTTCTGGCGGGCAGGGCTGATCAGGATCTTGTCGTGCGGCGAGCGCTTGTACCCCTCGGCCAGCACCATGTCGCAGTCGGCGCAGAACTGATCGACCAGATCGAGCAGAGGCGTCTCGGCCTCGGCGTGCTGGACAATCAGGTTGTGGCCCGACTTGGCCGGCCCAGCGGCGGGCCCGACCACGATTGCCGGGCGCCCCCCGGACGCGGCCAGACGAGAAGAGTCCTTTTCCGGCGAGCCGTTCTTCGGGCCCGGGTCCAGCCCCCCCGCAGCGTGCTTGACGACGGCGACCTTCAACCCGCCGGCCGTCAGCTCCGGTATGAGCCGCTCCAGCAGCGTCGTCTTACCGCTGCCGGAAGCGCCTACCACGCACAGTATCGGCCGAAGCGACATGGCCAGAGTGTAACAATTCCCTCGCGCTCAAGACAAGTCGCCCCGACCGCCGGTCAGGCCTTGCCCTCGGGCGCGTGACGGCGGCCCATCGGGGTGCCGCCGGCGCGGCAGCGGGCGGGTTGACCTGCGCGCGCCGGCTGCGTAAGCTGCTGTCGGTTGCCGTCAGGGAGTCAGAGCGATGACCGAACAGCCAACGGACCTCCGCGCCGCCGTTGAAGCGATCGCCACGGAGGGCAGAGCGCCGTGTCGGCGCCTGCTGGAGCTGGCCGAGCGGACCGGAGTTGCCGCGCGCGACGTCGGCCGGGTGTGCGACGAGATGCACATCAAGATCGTCGCCTGTCAGTTGGGCTGTTTCAAATAGGGTTTGAGGCGCCGAACCCCGGCCGGTGGCGACCTGGCGACTCCCTGGCCAGCCGTGCCCATGGACCCCATTCAGGAATATCCGATTCGGCGCATCGAGGCCGGCAAGGTCCGCTCGGCCGTCGATAAGGTCATTGCCGAGGCCCGCATCGAGCTGGACGTCAACGACGGGCAGCTGCGGCTGGCCATGCTGGCGCTGCCGCAGGATCTGGAGGCCTTGGCCGTCGGCTTCCTGCTGGGGGAGGGCGCGCTGCGGCGGGTCGAGGACCTGGAGAAGGTCGAGGCCGTCCCCGGCGAGGGAAAGGTGCTCGTCCGCGGCGATTTCGACGCCGACGTGCTGGAGGCCATCACCACGCGCTGGACCTGGGGCGCCGGCTGCGGGCGCGGCGGCACGAGCCGCGACTTCGACACGCCCGCTTATGCCCCCGCGGGCCCCGGGCCGGAGATGTCCCCGGAAGGCCTGCTGCAACTGGCCGGGGATTTCCAGCGGAGAGCCGGCCTTTGGAAGCAGACCGGCGGCGTGCACGCCTGCGCGCTGGCGGGGAAGGCGGGCATCGTCCATTTCGCCGAGGACGTCGGCAGGCACAATGCTTTCGACAAGGTGCTGGGCATGGCGGCCCTGAACCGCGTGGACGTCACCGACAAGCTCGTGCTGACGACGGGCCGGCTGTCGGCGGAGATCGTCTCCAAGGCCATCGCCTGCCGCGTGCCCATGCTGGTTTCGCGCTCGGCCGTTACCGCCCTGGCGGTGAGGCTGGGGCGACGTTTCTCCCTGACGCTGGTGGGCTTCTTGCGCGGCCGGCGGATGAACGTCTATACCGGCTTTGAACGGATTGTCGCCCCGGAAGAACCTCCACCCAACGGATCCGCCAAATGACCGCAAAATCGAACAAGCCATTGAAGGTCAAGTCCAAGGTGTGGCTGGAGCTCGGCGGCAGAGCAGTCTTCGGCGACGGCAAGCTGCTGTGGCTGGAGACGATCCGGCGGACCGGCTCGCTCCGCGCCGCCGCTGAGAAACTGGGAATGAGCTATCGCGGCCTCTGGGGCCGGCTGCGGGAAATGGAAAGGCGCCTCGGGCTGCCGCTGCTCCACAGGCGCGCCGGAGGGCGCGGAGGCGGAGGAGTGGCCCTGACGGAAGACGCGCTGGCGCTGATGGAGAGATACCGCCGCTTCCGCAAGGGCATCAACCGGATGGTGGACAGCCGATTCGCGAAGGTCTTCGGCGGAAGCTGATCGCCGGCGAGCGCCACCCCCGCTGCGGGCTATGCTCTTTCGTGCCGTGCAGCCTGCCGGAATTCGGGAGGGTCCGAAAAGACGGTCTTGCTCAAGTCTTGTATCCAAACGCGAAGCTCGCTATGCTGCGGTTTGCATAACGAGCTTTTCTGCTCGGCTTGAGGCGGCGTTCATGGGCTCGGCTCGATTCGCTCCAAGGTGCTCCAGGCAGTCGGCTTCCTTCTCCCGGAGGGCGGAGGGGCCCCATGTTGCGTCGGGGGCCTTCACGCTTATCGAGCTTCTGGTGGTTGTGGCGATCCTGGCGCTGTTGGTGGGGATGCTGCTGCCGGTGCTGGCCCAAGCCCGAACCCTCGCGGGGACGGTCTACTGCCAGGCCCACCTCAAGCAATGGGGCGTGGCCTTCGAGATGTACGCCACGCAGAACCACGGCCTCTACCCGCACACGGACGGGCGGGACCGATGCGACAGCGGCCCTGCGGGGCGGACCGCCGACCTGGCCGACTGGTGGTACGGCTGGGTGGACGTGCTGCCCCCCCTGATCGGGGAGAAGCCCTGGCGGGACCACCCGCCCTGGCACAAGCCGGGCGTCGGCACCTTCTTTCAGTGCCGTGCGGCCGAGCTGGCGCGGGATTCGGACTACGGCTACAATCTGCCGCGAAATGGGTTTTTCAGCTATGCGATGAACTCCTGCCTGGAGCTGGATGAGAACTGTTGGCGGGCCCCGGGCGATGACGGGGTGGCCATGCCCAGTTTCCTCCAGACCGAACGGATCGTCCAGCCACCACAGGTGGTGCTGCTGTTCGACCAGTTGCTCAAGCCGCGGCTGGGCTACGACGGCGAGCTGACCTGTCGCTCGGCTGGGAGATACTGCGGCAGCTATCCGAAGGCCTTCAGCGCCCGGCACGCGATTGCCGGCGGCAAGCTGGGCGGGTCGCTGCTCTATTGTGACTACCACGTGGAATTCGCCGAAAGCGTGTGGAAAGATCATTGGCCGGCGGACCTGGAGGTTCCGCCGCGCGACGATCCGAACTGGTTTCCGTATCCACTCGGCCTGCATTGATGGGCAAGCGAATCTGCTCTGTGAAGACGCGTTAAGGAGGAGCAACGATGTATCGGTTCGGTTGGTATTGCGTTGTGTTGGTTGCGGCCGGGGTGCTGTCGGCGGCAGGCTCCCGTGCCGCAGCCGAAGCGCTGACGATTTACGAGATTCAGTACACCGAAGACGCCTCGGGCGCCGGGCCTCTCACCGGCCAGATCGTCGACTGCGCCGGCGGGATCGTCACGCACAAGTTCCCGGGCTTCAAGCCGAAGCTGACCCTCCAGAATCCCGACTTTCCCGATGGCTGGGGCGCCATCCAGGTCAAGGACTGGACGGGTGGGCTGGAGCTGTTCGACTCGGTCGACGTCGGGGATTGGGTCTCTCTGGTAAATGTGGAAGTGGAAGAAGCTTACGGAAACACGCTGCTGCACTACAAGTCCGGCAACCAGGCCGGTTACGATCGGCTCAGCACCGGCAACCCGTTGCCGACGTCCAGGCTTGTCGCCCCCGACGAGATCGCCGCCCCCGTCGAAGGCCCGCCCGGCGAATGGTACGTCGCCGACCGCAGCGCGGAAAGGTACGAGGCGATGCGGCTGAAGATTCTGGACGTCACCGTCACCGACGTGGACCTGGGGAACTTCCGCGACAACTACAACCTCCGCGGACAGGCGGGGGACGTCTGGGCCGGCGACTACATGAACGTCGACTGCATCGACGTGTACCACCCGTATATTACGGTCGGCGCCCACTTTGAGAGCGTCTCGGGGATCCTCGAGCAGTACCTGAGGGTCGGCGAGTATGACTATTACCAGTTGCTCACAACCGAGACATCCGATCTGGTCATTCCCGAGCCAACTTCGCTTATGATCCTGCTGGCGGCGGGGCTTGCCGGTGCCGCGAAGCGATCTACACGTAAAAGCCCGGCGGATTGCCTGTGAGATCGAAAAGGTGTGGAACGATGAAGAAGGAATACGTGCTCGGCGTACTGTTTTTCGGCGGCCTCTGGGGCATTTCGGAGGTGGCTTTAGGCGGCTGGATGTACGCCGCTGAAATGCGCCAGGCCGCCCCGGTCGTTCTGGCGGTCATCGCCTTTGCCATCCTGAGCGTTGCTCGGGTCTTCGTTCCGCTGCCGGGCTCTTCGGCGAGCATCGGCGCGCTGGCGATGCTCTTCAAATCTCTCAACGCGCCCTTCTTTGCCTGTCACATGCTGGCGATATTCCTGCTGGGCGCGTCGTTTGACATCGTCTACAGCCTCGCCCGCGGGCGCCGCAAGGAACTCATTGGACTCACCTCAACCTACCTGGGCTTCGCCCTTTTTGCCCTGATCATCACCTACGTGGTGCGGTACTCCTACTGGATTGGCGAGGGCTGGCCGAAGGTGCTGCGCTACGTGGGAATCACCGGGACCATTGCGGCCCTGTGCAATGCGGTTGTGGTGCCGCTGGGCGACCGGCTTGCCCGTCACCTGTCGAATCGCGCGCTCGGAAGGTTGCCTTTGCGGGCCTGGGCGGTCCGGGCGGTCTCCGTAATGGCGGCCGCGATCTGGATCTTTGCCTTGAGTCGGCAGTTCTGAGGCCATGTCCGGCCAGCGGAAGATCGTCCTATGGACCGGCCCGAGGCATTCCGGGAAAACGACGGCCGTCGATAAGCTCATCGAGTGTCTGCGGGCTGAGGGGCACACCGTGGCCGGCCTGTTGGCGCCGTCGGTGTATGAAGGCGGCGTCCTGGTCGGCTTTGACGCTCTGGACGTTTCAACCGGGCAGCGGTCCGCCCTGCTTCGCTTGGCCCGGCGGGCCGACGCCGCTGATGTGGGCCGGTTTGCTCTCAGCGACGAGGGCTTGCGGACTGGTCAGGCCGCCCTTTCCGACGAGGCCACGAAGCGGGCCGATCTGGTCGTGGTGGACGAATTCGGCTCGCTGGAGCTGCGGGGAGGCGGATGGCGGACGCCGGTCGATGGGCTGATCGACTCAGCGGTCGGGGTGGTTCTTCTGGTCGTGCGGGAGGGGCTGATCGCCGCCGTCCGCGGCCTGTATCCGGACACTGCCTGCGTGGAGGTCCGCGCGTCCGATCCGAAGGCATTGGACGCGGTCATGGCCGTTCTAGCCGCCGACCCTTGAGGCACGGCGTTACCGGGCGGGATCAGTCGTCCCGTTTGAACGCCAGGGCCCCGGTGGGACAGGCGGCGACGCATTTCGCGGCCGACGTGGTGAGCCCGTCGGCGAGGGATTTTCCGAACGGCACGGCCACGCGCATATTGAAGCCCCGTCCGATGAAGGTCAGACCCAGCGGCTCGCCTGCCGCGGCGGCAATCTGAACGCACAGACCGCAGGCGATGCACTTGCCGGGCTCGTAGATCACCTCGCGGTGGTCGGCGTATTGCTCGAACGATCGGCGCTGCCCCTTATGGCGGCCGGCACGAGCGCCGTAGGCCTCGGCGTATTCTCGGAGCTTGCAGGAGTCGCCCTTGCGGCAGTCGCAGTGGAGACAGCGCGCCGCCTCGGCGCCGGCCTGCTGGCGGGTCAGACCTTCTCCGGCGGCCTCCGCGCTTGCCCGCGGGGAGGGGCTGACGCCGGTCATCAACGCCTCGATCTCCGCTTGCGTCAACTTGCCCATGTGCGTGCTGAACGGTCTTTCCGGCGCAGCGACCTCGTGCCCGCAGAGGTACTGATCGATGCACGTGGCGGCTGCCTTGCCATCAGCGACGGCGCGCACCGACAATCGGCTCGGCCGGACCGCATCGCCGCCGGCAAAAACGCCGTCGGCGCTGGCCTGGAAGGTCTTTCGGCTGATCTGAATTCCGGTTGGTGAGGCCCGCAGTCCCAGCGTCTCGGCGCTGTCCTTGACTTGGCCGACGGCGACCAGCACGGCGTCGAACTCCTTCTTGAGATCCCCCAGCGAAGGGTCGGCGGCGACTCGCACGCCCATGCGGAATTCGGCCCCGAGCCTGCGGATGATTTCGATTTCAGCCATGAGCACGCTGGGCGGGAGCTTCTCGGCCGGCACGCCGTAGCGGAGCATGCCTCCCGGGGCGGGGTGCTCATCGAGGAGCGTGCAGGCGTAGCCCTGCTGGAGCAGGTAATACGCCGCCGACAGGCCCGTCGGGCCGGCACCGACAATGGCGACGGCTTTTCCCTTGTCGGGCTTGCGCGGCGGCAGGTAGGGCTCCGCCGCCGCCAGGTCGACGTCCGCCACATAGCGTTTCAACAGGCAAATGGACACCGCCTCGTCCCTGGTGCCGCGTCGGCACGCCCTCTCGCACGGGGCCGGGCAGATCCGGCCCAGCACCGCCGGCAGCGGGATGTCCTTCTTCACCGTTACGATCGCCTCGGCCAGCCGATCGGCGGCGATCTGGCGGATCATCAAAGGGATGTCCATGTGGGCGGGGCAGGCTGTCTGGCAGGGCGCTTCGCAATCCCCCAGGTGGTTGCTCAGCAGCAGCTCCAGAGACGCCTTCCTGGCCTGATGCACCTGGTCGGTTTCGCTTTCGACGACCATGCCGTCGACCACTTTCGTCGCGCATGCCGGCACCAGCTCGTATTGGTCCTTGAGCTTGACCAGACAGACCATGCAGGAAGTGCTCGGAGAGCAGCCTTCCAGAAAGCACAGCGTGGGGATCTCGATGCCCAGCTTTCGGGCGGCGTCGAGGATCGTGGAGTCCTGTTCGACCTCTACCTCGCGATTGTCTATTACGACCTTCGGCATGTGCCGCCTACTCGACCTTCACCGCCTCGGCCGGACAGGTGCTCTTGCACGTGCCACAGCGGATGCACTTTTCCGTGTCGATTTCGTGCTGCTGGTACGGGTTCATCTGGATGGCGCCGGCCGGACAGTGCTGAGCGCACAGGGTGCAGCCAATGCAGTCCTCCGTGATCGAATACGTGATCAGCGCCTTGCACCTGCCGGCCGGGCAGCGCCCCGCCAGGTGGGCCTCGTACTCATCCCGAAAGTATTTCAGAGTCGAGAGGACCGGATTCGGGGCGGTTCCTCCCAGCCCGCACAGGCTGGCCTTCTTGACCGTGCCGGCCAGATATTCCAGCTCCTCCAGGTCGCCCTTCTTGCCCTCGCCGGCGCAGAGCCTTTCCAGGATGTCGAGCATGCGCCGCGTGCCGATGCGACAGGGAGTGCATTTGCCGCAGGACTGGTCCTGCGTGAACTCCAGGAAGTACCGGGCGATGTCGACCATGCAGTCTCCCTCGTCCAGCACCACCAGCCCGCCCGATCCCATGATGGCGCCGACTTCCGTGAGGGCCTCGTAATCGACGGGGGTGTCGGCCAGTTCAGCCGGGACGCACCCGCCGGAAGGCCCGCCCACCTGGACGGCCTTGAAGCGCTTGCCGTTGGCGGCGCCGCCGCCTATTTCCTCCACGATTTGCCGAATCGTCACGCCCATGGGCACCTCGATCAGCCCGCCGCGCGTCACCTTGCCGGCCAGGGCAAAGACCTTGGTGCCCTTGCTCTTTTCGGTGCCAATGGCCGCGAAGGCCTCCGGGCCGTTGCGGAGAATCCACGGAACCAGTGCGTACGTCTCCACGTTGTTGACGAGCGTGGGCTTGCCCCACAGGCCGCTCTCGGCCGGGTACGGAGGGCGAAGCCGCGGCATGCCGCGCCGGCCCTCGATGGAGGCGAGCAATGCGGTCTCCTCGCCGCAGACGAAGGCCCCGGCTCCCTCCATGATCTGAAGATGCAGGCTGAAGCCGCTGCCGAGGATGTTCTCGCCGAGAAGGCCGTTGTCCTCGGCTTGAGCGAGGGCATCGCGGACCCGCCTGACGGCCAGGGGGTATTCGGCGCGGATGTAGAAGTAGCCCTGTTCGGCCCCGACGGCGTAGGCGGCAACGGTCATGCCCTCAATGATTCGGTAAGGATAGGACTCCAGCAGCATCCGGTCCATGAACGCCCCGGGGTCGCCCTCGTCGCCGTTGCAGATGACGTACTTCCTCTCCCCGCGGGCCTGGTGGACCCGAGACCATTTCGCTCCCGTCTCATAGCCTGCCCCGCCCCGCCCCCGTAGGCCGCTGCGGCGGACCTGGTCGATCACCTCTTCGGGCGCGGTCCCGCCCAGGCAGCGCTTCAAGGCGGCGAATCCATCGAGAGCGAGGTACTCCTCCAGATCCGTCGGCTCCAGCCGGCCCCAGTGCTCGGTCGCCAGGTGCTGCTGCCTGCCCAGAAACGCCGCCACCGGCGGGTCGCGGGCTTCGATGGAGTACCGCGTGACCGGCTCCCAAGCCTCGTCGGTCAGCGCGTTTTCCAGCGCCCTCGAAACGGCGGCGGTGATCCGCCTGATTCCCTTGGGCTTGAAGTGGCGCAGAACGATTGCCTTGGCGTCGGCCGGCTCGACCACGGCGTACAGGTGCGACGGCTCTCCCGGCAGCACCACCTCCACCAGCGGCGTCTGGTAGCACATCCCGACGCAGCCGACGCGCTTGACCGCCACGGGTGCGCCCGTCTCGGCGACGGCATCTTCCAGCGCCTCCCGGACGTCTCCGCTCCCGCGCGCGACACAGCAGGAGTCCAGCCCAATCCTGATCTCGCCGGCAGCGCGGTCCGTCGGGGGCCGCGGCGGCTTTTTGCCCCCGGCCGCGCGCCTCCTGTCCAACTCCAGGAAATCGCGCAGCACCACGGGGACGCGTTCGGGCGTCAGGTGCCCATAGGTGACGTTGTCGATCTGGAGCACCGGTGCCAGCGTGCAGCATCCCAGGCAAGCGACCTTCTGGATGGTGAAGCGGCCCTCGGAGTCGGTGTCTTCCTCGCCCGAAACGGGAATCCCCAGATGGTTGAGCAGCGCCTCGCGGATGAGGCTGGAGCCCTTGACGTGACAGGCGGTGCCGTGGCAGACGCGGATCAGGTGAAGCCCCATCGGGCGGTGCCGAAACTGGTCGAAGAAGGTGGACACCCCGGCAATCGCCGCCGGACTGATGTCGCTGATCTCGGCTAGGCGCTCCAGCGCCGGCTGCGGCAGGTAGCGATAGTGTTCCTGCAAGGCCTGAAGCATCGGTATGACCGCCTCGGGCTTTCTGCCGAGCCTTTCGACGAGTCGATTGACGAATGCCAGATCCACTTCGGTCATTTGTCCTGTGCGCCTATGCAGTACAGGTGCTTCTCGCCGCGGATGTAAATTCGGCCGTCCAGAAATGCCGGGCTGGCGCTGACCTCCTCGCCGAGGTTGCAGCGGTTCAGTTCCTTGTGCTCGGCGTCCGCCGAGAGGATGTACATGATGCCCTTGGTACTGAGAAGGTAGAGACGATCGCCTGCCAGGGCCGGCGAGGCCAGGAAGGACGCGTCGAACTCTTTTTCCTGGAGCCTTTTACCTGTTTTCGCGTCGTAGCAGGTGAGCAGGCCGTCGGTGGTCAGCAGCCACACCCTCTTGCCGTTGGTCAGTGGGCTGCAGATGTCCGGGAGGCCGTCCTCGGCCGTCCAGATGATGTGGCTTTTTGTAACGTCGCCGCTTCCGCCGGTCCGGATCGCGGACAACTGTGGGTCGGTGTTGACGGCGTAGACCAGGCCATCGGCGTAGACCAGCGAGGGGGCAACGTCGCCGCCCAGGCACTCCGCCCGCCAGAGTTCGCTCCCATCGGCCGGATCGTAGGCGATTACCCAAGGGTTGGCCGCGGTGACGATCCGCCATTTCTCCTCGAGGCGGACAACGATCGGGGACGACCAGGAGTTTCCCACCGGCCGGCCGGTCTGCCAGCGGACCGTCCCGGTGGCGGCGTCCATCGCGAGCAGCACGGACTTGCTGTCCTCGGCCGAGGCCTGGTCATACTGGATCAGCAGCAGATTCTGCCAGACGGCCAGTGAGCTGGCGTGGCCGTAGGTGTTCTCGGGGGCCCCCAGATTCCTCGCCCACACCTGCTTTCCCTGGAAATCGAAGCAGGCGACGTCGCCGTTGGCAAAGATGGCGAAGACGCGCTTCCCATCGGTCGCGGCCGTGGAAGCGGCGTGGCCCGTCTCCGAGGCGACCTCCAGCGATTCTGCATCGTTGCCAGGAACGACCACGGGCCTCTGCCAGAGGGCCTTGCCGGAATCGGCGTCAAAGCAGTAGACCTCCCGTTTCTTCTTGGTCGCGCCGGTCAGGAAAACCCGGTCTTCCCAGACCACTGGTGAGTTCCTCCCCGGCAGCGGCACCGGCGTCCGCCACAGGATCCCTTTCTTCGTCTTGCCGTCCCAATCGGTCGGGACGTTCGCGTACGCGGATATCCCCAGTCCGCCGGGCCCGCGGAATCTCGGCCAGACGCCGATGGGCTTTCGCGGGCGTCCCGCCAGCCCGCTCGTGGTCGTGGCTTCCGCGGTCGTTGGCTTCAGCGTGATGCGTTCGGCCGTCGCGTCCACAACCGAACGGGCCTGCATTTGGCCTGTCGAGGGCAGTAGCGCCGGCTTCTCGGCCGCCATTGGCAGGACCAGCGCCGCGACAGCAAGGATTACTCCGGCGCCGACCACCGAGCGGAGCGCCAGCTTTTTCTGACGGGGCTGCCCATCGTCGGCCTCCGCCTTCGGCACCGGCCGCGGGAGCTTTTTCCCGGCCTCCGCGGCGTAGCCGGCGGCGATCAGGCAGACCACAAGCCCTGCCGCCAGCATGTATGTGCCGGAATGTGCGAGAGCCCGCCGCCGCAAGAATTCCTTCCGGAGCTCTAGGTCCTTACTGCGAATCTGCTGTCTCTTGCTCTCGTCCGCCGGGTTGGCTGCCAACTCGGCCTTGAGGACCGTCAGTTCGGCCGCGTCCAGCGGATCGGCGGCAGTGCCCGTGACATAATTCCAGATAAGAAGCACTGCCACCGTCAGCGCGAACAGTCCGACGACGACGGCCGTTGCGACGGCCGGGCGATACCAAACGTTGGCGGGCCCGCCCTTTGGTGGAAAGTCAGCCTTCTTTTCGTCGCTGGCGCTCATTCTTCCGGAACCGGCTCCTTCATCTTCTTTCGTCGCAAGCGCTCCCTCGGACAGTACTTGAAGCATCGCCCGCAGGACATACAGGTCGCCCGGTTCGGCTCGTAGTCCGTTCTGCGCCGCCGGATGGAAAGCTGAAGCAGCTTGCATCCGATCACAAAGCCGACGAACGCCCCGAGCCCGGCAGCGCCCCAGGCGAAGCTGGCATGGAGGCTATCGGCGTGTTCGTAAAGCTCCTCTGTGGGTCTGCTGCTCCGGTAGAAAGCGTCGCTGGCGTCGAGGGTGCGTCCGGCCTTCTCTCGCCAGAGTTCATCGCCGCGCCGACCGTCGAGGCAGACGACCGTCAGCCTGTCCTCGCCGGCCAATACGGCTCGTTCCTGGATGAGGAAGTACGCCCGGCCGTCCAGGGCGGCGCCGGTGATCGTGGGCGGTCGCTGGTCATCCCCCCCTCGCCCAGCTTCCAGCAGCACACGCTTCCACAGGATCTTATCGGAGGAGCGATCCCGGGCCACGGCCACGTGCTTGGCTTCGGTCCGTTCGGTCAGGAAGACCGGCCCGTCGTCTCTCATCCGGGCGTCGGGGCTCTTACTGATCGCGGCCAGCCACTTGGCAAGCTGGGCCACGCGCTCTTCAAAGCGGACGCGTTCGGCCAGCCGCACCGTTGCGTGCACCCGCGACAGCGGCCGGCTTGATCGCTTCCCCAGATACCCGCCCAGGACTACCAGCACCGGCAGCAGCAGGATCAGCGCCGCCAGCAGGCCCTTGCCCTTGGCTCGCCCACCCGCGGGCGCGGGAGCCGTGGGCTGCTCGATCGCGCCGTATGGACAGGCGTCTTCGCACAGCCTGCACTTGATGCACTCGTCCGGCGTGATGGTGACGTGCCACTTGGAAATCCTGGACAGGCTCCTCAGCACTGCGCCGTAGGGGCAGAGAAAGCGGCAGTACGGCCGGCCGATGAACACGCCGATCGCGAGCAGACAGACACCCAGAATCAGGAGGTTGACGTTGCCGGACAGACGGAAGAACGATACGAACGGATCGTACCGGCAGATGATGAAGGCGCTGCCCGTGGCCGCCAGGAGTACCGCGGCCCCTAGGTACACGTAACCGCCCAGCCCCAGGGCGTTCTCCAGCCAGCCCGGCAGTCGGACAGGACGAAGCAGCACCACTTCCTGGATCGCGCCCAGCGGACACACCGCGGCGCAGAACGTCCTGCCGAAAAACAGGGTGAACACCACCGGCAACGTGAAAAAGGCGATGACCACCCACGGGACGGTGAAGGCCGACTCCACGCGCCAGAGTTCGCGCAGCCGGGTGCCAAGGTTGCGCCCGTCCGGGCCTTTCCCCTCGACGACGGCGGCGCCAATCTCTTTCAGCAGCCTTCGGTTCTCGCCTGTGAGGCGCAGGCGGATGTGGAAATCATCGCCCTTGGCATACAACTCCGCCCCGACGAATCGCTCGTACTCCCGCTGGAAGGCCTCCTGGAGGGCTTCGGCGGTGACGCCGTTGCCTGCCATGCTGGGCTGGTCCGGCCGGATGATCGCCTCGCGATCGAATAGTCCCCGAGCCACGTTCTGGATTGCCCCGATCGAACAGACGCAGCCTTTGCGGTAGAAGCCGAAGTACAGCAGCGAGAGCACCGTCAGCACCAGGAGGCCCGCCCGCGAGCGCTTCTTCAAGGCCAGGTAGGAAGCCGCCACCAGCGCCACGAACAGCGCTGCCACGTCCAGGTATTCGAAGATGCCGGCGCGCGGGGGCGGGGTGGTTGCTTCCGGCTGTGTGTACTCGGGTCCCAGGCCGGGCGGCTCGTAGCGAAATTGAGCTTTCGCGGGTGCGGTTAGGGCGACCGGCAGGGCCAGCACAAGTGCGATTTGGATGGAACGAATCATTCCTTGTGTTTGGCCCCCTTCAGAAGGTATGGCCTCTCTGCGGGGACTCGCACGAAAGCGCCGGACGGGCAGGCGGCGGCGATGGAGCACTCGTTGCAGTTCAGGCAGCGATCGTGTCGGACCTGGAGGAACAGCGACCCGTTGCCGAAGGCTTCGCACCCCTTGACGCACTTGCCGCAGCCGATGCAGAGCTCCTCGTCGATGGTGTACTCGTAATACGGGTCGCGCAGCAACGTGCGCTTGATGGCGCCGAGCGGGCAGATCTGGTGTTCGGCCCCGTCGCCGGGGTCCACGCCGGGCTTGGTCTCATAGTAGCCGAAGCAGAAGTTGCATCGCCCGCACATCGCGAAGGCGTGGACGCACTTGACGGCCGAGGGCTCCAGCACGCAGTACGTGGCGCAGTTGCCGCACGTGATGCACTTGTTCGGGTCGATCTGCCAGAGAGTCTCCTCGGCGGCTGCTCCGGTAGCCAGCACGCCGGCGACCCCGCCCAGGCCCACGACGCACGCCCCGCGAACGCCGGTGCGAAGAAGCTGCCGCCTCGAGGTTTTCTCTTCGTTCTCGGCCATGGCTAGGATGTTCTCATCGCCTGCTTCGCCGACAGGGCCTGGGGCAGGCCGCAGCCGTCAAATGACGGGCAGCCGCGGCAGACGCCCTGGTTGACGCAGGCGTGGCTTTGAGCCGCGCGTCGCCGCCGAGCCACGAGCACGCCGGTGACGGCAGCGGCGGCCCCCAGCGTCAGGTTCCGCCCGAGCCGGCGAAAGAACTCGCGGCGGGTATGCTCGTCCCCTGACGGAGGGCTTGTGAATCTGCGGCGAGCTGGCATCAGTTCTCCTTCTTTCGTGCAAAGATCCGCACCAGGCCGGCCGGGTCCAGCACCAGGACCCGCCCTGCCGGATCGATGGCTACGTCCAGGCCCTCGTCGCGGAAAAAGTTGGCGCATTTTTCCGGGCGCGGGGTGAGCATCTGCGGAGAGGCAACGACGCTTTCCAGCCGCCCGTCGGGCGAGTAGATCTTGATCGTCGGCAGGCGCTTCTCGCTGGTCAGGACTCGCCCGTCGGGGAAGGTCGCGATGTGAGCGGGATTACAGCAGCCGATAAAGCCGCCCACCTTCTCGGAGCATTCCCCCCAGGCCGAGCGGAACTCGCCGGCGCCGGTGTATGTCTCGATGCGGTGGTAGCCGGTGTTGGCCACGCGCAGCAATCCCTCGGCTGTGAGGGCCACGTCGAAGTACGGGCTGGGGATGTTGAAGGCGCCGTCCTTGCCCTTGGGGACGATGCGGTTCAGCAGCGTGCCGGTCTTGCTGTAGCGAAGGACCTGGCGGCCGCCGTAATCGGCCACGAAGACGTCGTTCCCGCCGAGGGCGATGCAGGTGATCACGGTCTTTTCCCCGTGCACCTCCCACGCCGCTCGCCGGGCGCCGTCGGCGTTAAAGACTTCCACGCGACTGCCCAGGCCGACGTATATGCTTGCATCTGCGTCGACGGCGAGGCACCGCGGCCGGCCGGACAGGCCGATCTCCCGCAGGAGCTTGCCCCGCTCGTCGAAGACGCGGATGGCCTGGTCCCCGGCTACGTGGATCCGACCGGCGGGGCCGACCGCGATGCCCGCAGACTGCTTGAAGCCGGTCTCGAAGGTTGCCGCCTGGGCGTGGCTGATGAGCGCTGGATCGATCTTTCGCAGGCCGGTCAGGTCGAGCTGGAAGCGAGATCCGAGTCCGCTTCCCTTCTGCCCCGTCGGGTCGTTGAGGACGATGGCAGTGACGGCTGTGGCCACCGCGACCGCCACGGCCACTCCGATCAAAATGGCTACAATCGTCTTTCTTGAGGAATTGCCCACACGCGGCCTCTGCAATCGTAGGTTAGCCAGTCCCTATTAGACTAAACCCGTCGACGGCGAATCAAGCTTGCCGGGCACCTGCCGGACCCGCCGGGCAGGCCGTCACTCCGCCCGAACGTCCAGGCAGACCAAGCGGTTAATGTCGCGAACGATCAACCTCCCCCCGGCCAGGGCCATCGGCCCCCAGGACTGTTTGCCGACCACCTTGGCCGCTGCCAGTTCCGGGTACCCTGCGGGCGTGGCCTCGGCCAGGGCGAGCATCCCATTGTAGCCCATAACGAACAGCAGCCCGTCGGCGATCATGTATGGGCCGTATCCCTTTCTGAACCTCCGCACGTCGCCGCTGTCCCAGAGAAGCTCTCCGTCCGGAGCAAGGCAGACGAGCTTGCCGGCCGGGTTGACGCCGTAAATGTGCCCTTCATAGAAGATCGGCGTCTGCTGCTCCGAGCCGAGCACGCGGGACCCGATCTTGTATAGCTGCCGGGTGGTGATCGTGCCGCCGTCTTCGACCAGTTGGAGCATCATGCTGCCGGCGCCGTATCCCCCGGATAGGAAGAGCCTTCCGTCGCCGAGGATCACCGGACTGGGGCAGAGGGCCTGGCCAAGCATCTGCCAGGCGGCGTCTTCCCAGAGGATCTCGCCGGTGTCGGCGGCGACGCCCACGACCCCGCCGGTGGCGCAGTACGCGTACATCCGGCGGCCGTTGAAAGCCATGGGCATGACCGACGAATGGGTCATCTTCCAGCCGTGGGGGTTGGGCGTTTCCCAGAGGATGTTGCCGGTCTGACAATCAACGGCGATCATCAGCGCCTTCCCGCCCAGGGCGATGATCGCCTTGCCGTCATCAATCAGCGGGCACTGCCCGGCGTACCATTCCGGCACGGTGGCGCCGTACTCGGCGACCAGGTCCATGCCCCAGCGGTATTCGCCGGTGTCGGCGTCGAGGCACATGACGTGGCAGCTCGGGCCGAGGGTGACGACGTATTTGTCGGTCAGCGCGGGCACGGTCCGCGAGTAGCCGTGCTGCTTGCTGATGGGGTCGGAATACCACCGCCGCCAGATTTCCCTGCCGTCGGCCAGCGACAGGCAGCGCAGGGCGTCGGCCTTCTTTTTCACGTCGTAGTCCAAGAGGTAGACACGTCCTCTCGCCACGGCCGGGCCGGCGTAGCCATCTCCGACCTCGATGGACCAAAGCACCTTCGGCCCGTCGTCTGGCCAGCTTCGCAGCAGCCGAACTTTCTCCGGGCTGATCCCGTCATGGTTGGGTCCGCGGAAGTTCGGCCAGGACCCGGGCAGCCCCTCGGCCGGTACACCGTCGCCTTTCACCAGGATCCCCGGCAAGGAAACGGACGGGACGCCCACCGCGGCGGGGTCGGCGGGCGACGCGTCGACCGGCAATAACGGCTGCTGACTCAGGTCCGTCCCGCGCACCTTCGACGTGCCGTCCGGGCCGCTACTCAGCCAGAGCCCCACCGCGACGGCGCCCATCGCCGCCGCCACCGCGGGAATCAGCTTCGCGACCGTGAGAGTCTGGATGGTATTTGGCAATGGCCCGCCTTTCCGCTGAAACGCGCGCTGAACTGGCATTCTATCAAACGCCTATGCCGCCGCGGGACAAAATCGTCCGCCGTCCAGGCCCGCCGGCCCTGGCGTTCGCACAGGCCTGCCGTTCGCGCGACCGTGATGGCTTTCTGCTCGGCGCAAAAAATCTTACGCTTCAGGGGGGCGGATCTTCTATACTTTCCTGTGCATACCGCCGTCCGGGTAATGCCTGAGATGGCCAGGATGGAGTCTGTTCCGACCGATTGTCTCCTCAGGAGGTAAACCAAAGGTGAAATACGTGTCGCGGCGATACTTTGAGTACTCGAACGGGAAAGGCGGGCTTCGGCGGACCCTTATGCTATTGCTGGCGGCAACCGCTGTGGCCGGCCTCGTCGCGGAGATTGCCTCGGCGCAAGAAAGCCCGGTGTCCGCGGGCAATTCGCCGGACTGGCATCAGTGGCGGGGCCCGCAGCGTAACGGCGTCTCGAGCGAGACCGCTTGGCAGGCGGAATGGCCGGCCGGCGGGCCCAAGCAGTTGTGGCAGAAGGTGATCGGGTCGGGCTTCTCCACCGTGTCCGTTGCCGACGGGCGCGTCTTCACCATGGGCAACGACGGCGAGCAGGACACTATCTGGTGTCTCGACGCCGACACCGGCGCCGAGATCTGGAAGCATTCCTATCCTTGCCGGAAAGGCGAGCACCCCGGGCCGCGGGCCACGCCGACCGTGGACGGCAAAGTCGTGTACACGATCAGCCGGCAGAGCGACGTCCACTGCCTTGAGGCCGCCACCGGCAAGCCGATCTGGTCAAAGAACCTGGCGAAGGAACTGGGGGCAAAGGTCGCCGGATGGGGCATCGCCAGCTCGCCGCTGGTGGTCGGTGACCTGCTGATCCTGAACGTGGGCACCGCGGGCGCGGCGCTGAACAAGGCCACCGGTAAGGTGGTCTGGCAGACCGGAAAGGGAGCGTCGGGATACGCTTCGCCTGTGCGCTTCGACATGGGCGATCGTCGCTGCGTGCTGATCTTCGCCGCCAAGGGCCTCGCCTGCGTGAACCTCGAGGACGGACAGAGGCTCTGGTGGCTGCCGTGGAAGACCAACTATAACGTCAACGCCGCCGACCCGATCGTCGTCGGCAACACGATCTTCATTTCCTCCGGCTACGGCGCCGGCTGCGCCCTGCTGAAGGTCGAGGGCGGCAAGCCCTCCATCGTCTGGCGAAATCGTCGGATGAAAAACCACTTCAGCAGTTGCGTCTTGTACGAGGGCCACCTGTACGGAAGCGACGGCAACGCCGGCGGGGCCGTCGTCAAGTGTATTGGCTTCGCAACCGGCGATCTCAAGTGGACCTCGCCGAAGCTGGGCATGGCCTCGCTGATGCTGGCAGGCGACAGGCTCATCATCCAGGGCGACCAGGGCAAGCTGATCGTGGCCGAGGCCACCCCGTCCGCCTTCAAGCCGATCTCACAGGCCACGGTCCTCGCCGGGCAGTGCTGGACGCCGCCCGTCCTGTCCAACGGACGAATCTACTGCCGGAACACCGGGAGGGGCCGGCGCGAAGGCCGGCTGATCTGCCTCGACGTGAAAGCCCAATAGGGGCCTCGCCTTGATGCGACGCTTTTCCCGCGGGCGGCCCTTTGCGCTTGGAGGTCCTTTCAATTGGGACGAACTTGTGGCATGAGCCTTCCTATGCTGCCCGGTCTTCTCGGGCAAGCGCATGTACATTCGCGGACGGAAGAACCTATATTGCATAGGACAATAGCTGGGCCTCGGTCTGCTGTCGCGGCGAGGCAGAAGGTGAACTGGCCATGCCGGAACGTGCGACTATCGTCTACTGTCACTGCGCCTACTCGGACGTCGTGCCGGCGGCGGTCAAGCAGGAGGTGCTCCGGGCGCTGCGGGCCTCGGGCGTTGCCTTCGAGGCCGTTGCCGACCTCTGCGAGCTTTCGGCCCGGCGCGACCCCGCGATGAAGCGCATCGCGCAGGCGGGCGCGGTTAAGATCGCGGCCTGTTATCCGCGCGCCGTGAAGTGGCTCTTCGCCGCGGCCGGCGCAGCTCTGCCGAGCGAAGGCGTGGAGGTCTTGAACATGCGGGTCGGTTCCGCTGAGGAGATCGTCCGGTCGTTGTTGGGTGGGGGCGAAGGAGCCGGCCCCGGCCGTGAGGCGCCCTCTGACGCGCCTGCCCGCGGCGAGAAGACGGGCGACAGCCCTCTGGAGACTCCTGAGTGGATCCCCTGGTTTCCCGTCATCGATTACGACCGGTGCAGGAACTGCAAGCAGTGCATGAATTTCTGTCTGTTCGGGGTGTACGAGGCATCGGCCGACGGGACCGTCAAGGTGGTAAATCCCGCCAACTGCAAGACCAACTGCCCGGCCTGCGCCCGAATCTGTCCCCAGGCGGCGATCATCTTCCCCAAATACAAGGCCGGACCCGTTAACGGCGACGAAGTCGGGGCGGAAGACCTCCGACGGCAGAACGTCAAGGTGGACATCGTCAGCCTGCTCAAGGGCGACGTATACGAGACGTTGCGGAACCGCGGGAAAGACGCACGATCGCCTCAGGCGGGCGAGATGGACGAGCATAAGGCCCTGGCCGAGCGAGAGAAGTGCAGTCAGGCTTCGGCCGCCGCGGGGGCGGTTGGGCCTTTGGAGGCGCTCCTGTCCTCGCCGATGATCGAGGAGGTTCGCGCCGAGGCGGAGAAGACCACCGCCCCCGAGCATGAGGACCGGGAAGCCTCTGACGAACAGTCGGAACCTGAAGACGAACCAGCCGATGATTGGGATTGACCAGCAATCTGAAGAAACGGCCGATCCTGGAAAAGCAGGATCGAAGCTTCGCCCGGCCGTGGTCCTTGTGGCCGACAGGACGCTCAGCGCCGATTACAAGGTGCTTTTCGAAGGGATTTTCGCCGCGATGCAGACCACGCGCGTCCCTGAATGGGCCATGCGCAGGGCGCTGTCCCCGGCGATGCCGGTGGATTCGCACGGCAGGGCCCGGGCGGCCCCGCTGGGCATCCGCCGGGTGGAATCGGCCCTGCTGGCCGAGACGCCCCTGGGCGCCGAAGACGTGGTCTGCACGACGCCTGAGGCCCTGCCGCAGGTGTTGGGGCCCTGGGTGCAGCTCGTCGCGGTCAGTTCCGGCGACCCTTTGGGTCAGGGCATGAGCAACACCACGACCAAAAACTTCTGGGGCGGCCAGCTCTACACGCGGAGCTGGACCGACCGGATGATGGGCCTCATCGCCCAGGCCAGGCAGAGATATGGCTTCAGGGTCGTCGCCGGCGGGGCCGGGGCGTGGCAGTGGGCCCAAAACCCGGACGAGGCGGCGCGGCAGGGCATCGACGTCGTCTTCGAAGGATACTTCGAGTCGAAAGGTCCTGCGCTCTTTACGGACTTGATGGCTAATCGATCGGTGCCGGCGCACGTGCGCTGCCGCGATACGGCCGTGGGCTCGGCCAGGCCGATCCGCGGGCCGTCAGTGCTGGGTGTGGTGGAGCTTTCGCGCGGCTGTGGCAACGGCTGCCGGTTTTGCACGATGGCCGAGCGAAGGATGCGGCACCTCCCGACCGAAACCATCCTGGCCGACGTGGAGACGAACGTCGGCGGCGGGATGACGTCGCTGGTCAGCAGCAGCGAGGATTTCTTCCGCTATGGCGCCGGCGCCAAAAGCGGCGATTCGGGCTCGGCGGCCTCTGCCGCCTGGAAGGTCAACTTCGAGGCGCTGCGCTCGCTGCTGCTGGGAATGAGGCGGATACCGGGCTTGTCTTTCATGCAGATCGACCACGCCAACGTCTCCTCCGTCCTGCAATTGACGGAAGCGCAACTCCGGGAGATCCGGCGCCTGCTGACCTGGGCTAATAGAACCGATTACCTCTGGGTGAACATGGGCGTCGAGAGCGCCAACGGCGGGTTGGTTCACGCCAACGGTCGCGGCAAGCTCGGGCCGTTTCGTCCGGAAGACTGGCCGGAGCTGGTGCTTGCGGCCGCTGACAGGATGTTCGGGAACGGGTTCTTCCCGGTCTTCAGCATTATCCTGGGCTTGCCGGGCGAGACGGGCGAGGATGTAGCAGCGACCCTGCGGCTGGTGAAACGCCTGGCTCGGCGGCCGGTCGCCGTGTTTCCGATCTTCTACGAGCCGGTCAGGCCGGACGAGGCCGCCGACGGGAAGGCCTTCCGCCTGGCGAGGATGAGAGTCGACCATCTTGACTTGTACACGGCCTGTTACGAAATCAACTTCAAGTGGGTTCCTCGGCTGTATTGGGACAACCAGCGGGCCGGCGGGGTCCGCTGGCTGAAGCGGGCCTTGCTCCGGGCCGTTGGCAGGGCGGAAGTCCACTGCTGGCGCCGGAGCTTCGCCAGGATAAGAAAAGGTCTGCGGACGCAAGAACCTGCGCGTGGAGATCTTGAGGAGACGGCCGCGCCCGCAGTCGGAAGTCGTTCTCGGCAGGCTGGCCGAGGACCGGCAGCTCCGGCCGCAGGGGCGACGCCTGACGACAGCGAGGACCGGAAGAAAGGGAAAGTTGCCGCCAGTGTGCGAGAATAGCTCACGTATGCGCAGGGGCGACTTGCCCGTTGCCAACGTGCCCGACCGGCCAATAAGGCCTGTCCAAAAGGGCATCCCCCAATCGCGGAAACAGCGCGACGCGATGGCGCGGGCGATTCGCAGATACGTGGGGAAAGTCCGTCCCGTCCCGCCGCTGTCGTTCGATGAGTTGCGCCTTCACACGGACGAGGTCCTGCGACTTACCAAAGCCAGGGAAGAACACCGAGCCTATGCCGCCGTGCTCGTGAATAACGAAGTCTGGTCCGAAACGCTGGCGGGGATTCCCTACAATCGCCGGCTGCTGCTTCTGCCACAGTGTCTGCGGGATGAAGCCGAGTGCCCGTCCGAGGTGGACGAGTTCGGCCTCGTCTGCCAGCAGTGCAGGCGGTGCGTGATCGGCGATCTGAAGACCGAGGCCGAGAGGCTCGGCTACGTGGTGCTGGTGGCGGAGGGCACGACCGTTGTCACCTCGCTGATCCAGCGGGGCAAGATCGATGCCGTCGTCGGGGTCAGTTGCCTTTCGGTGCTGGAGCGGGTTTTCCCGTACATGGTGGGGGCCGCGGTGCCCGGCATCGCCATTCCGTTGCTTCAAGACGGCTGTGCCAATACCAGCATCGACCTCGACTGGGTTTGGGACGCGGTGTATCTGACCAGTAAGGACCAGACGCGGCGATTGGATTTGAATTCCCTGCGCGGCGAAGTTCAATCGTGGTTCACTGCCGAGTCGCTGGAGGCCGTTCTGGGTGCGGCCGGCAGTCGCACGGAAGAGATCGGCCGGCGCTGGCTGGCAAAATCCGGCAAGCGCTGGCGCCCCTTCCTGGCGGTGTGCGCCTTCCAGGCGTTTCAGGACCATTCCGAAGCCACGCTGCCAGAGGAACTTAAGAAGATCGCCCTGGCCGTGGAGTGCTTTCATAAGGCCTCTCTGATCCACGACGACATCGAGGACGACGACAAGTTACGCTACGGGCAAGAGACCGTGCATGAGGAATACGGCCTTCCCGTCGCCCTGAACGTTGGGGATTTTCTGCTGGGCGAGGGGTACCGGCTGATTGGGGCGTCCGGGGCGTCGGACAGGCAAATTGCACGAATGCTCCAGGTCGCCGCGGAAGGCCACCGCAGGCTCTCCCTGGGCCAGGGAGAGGAATTGTGCTGGCGGCGCGAGCCGAGGACGCTGTCGACGAGCCAGGTCCTGGAGATCTTTTGGCAGAAGACAGCCCCGGCCTTTGACGTGTCGCTGCGTCTGGGGGCGATTTGCGCGGGGGCGGAGAAGGGGATCTGGCGGGTCTTGAGGGATTACAGCAAGTACGTGGGCATCGCCTATCAGATCCGCGACGATGTCCGGGACTGGCACCAACAGGGTGATGGCGACGTCTTCCGCATGCGTCCTTCGCTGGTGATGGCGATGGCCTGTGAACTCGCCACCGGTCGGGACAGAGAGCTTCTCGATGCTCTCTGGCCGGGCACGTCGAGCCGTCCGACGGCGGCTGCAACGATAGACAAGCTTTTCGCGGACTTGAACGTCGAGGCCGAAGCTCTCCGCCTCATGGAAGACTACAAACAGGAGGCCATTCGTTGTCTGAACCAGTTAGACAACGCCAACCTGAAGGGCTTGTTACGGCGCGTCGCCGGCAGGATCTTCGACGACTTCGAACGAGGCCGTCAAACGCGGCCTGCCTCTCTGCCACGAGAAGGCAGGCGCGCGACTTCCGGGGACGTCGGCGCGGGTTGGTGCCGTGAGCATAAGGTCGGAAATGCTGCGAATCGCCGGAAGGGCAAAGGCCCTTCTGCATGAGGCCGGCGGCCGCGTCGCGCGATTCCTTCAAAGCCAAGTCCACGGTGATGGGGGATTCAGGGGCCTGGCCGGAACCAGCGACCTGTACTACACCGTTTTCGGCATTGAGGGCCTTTCAGCCTTGGGCGTGGACGTTCCCGTCGATGCCATCGCCCGATATCTGCGAACGTTCGGAGCCGGAGAGGGTCTGGATTTCGTGCACCTGGCGTGCCTGGCACAGTGCTGGGCGAACCTGCCAGCGCCTCTGCTGACAGATGATACGCGCGAGGCGATTCTGCGCCGCATCGAAGTCTCCCGTACCCGCGACGGTGGATACGCCCACACCGCCGGTCCAACGGCGGATGACGGTCCTGCTCGGCGCGGGCAGGCGGGTTGTGTTCGGCGATCGCCCCCGGACGGCGCTGGCGGCACGGTGTACGGATGTTTTCTCGCACTGGCCGTCTGGGAGGACCTGCGCGGGGGACTCATGCCCGATGTCGACGGTGTGGTCGGCTGCATTGAATCGCTGAAGGCCGCAGAAGGCGGGTACACCAATGCGCCGGGCCTTCCATGCGGCTCGACACCGGCGACGGCGGCGGCCGTTACCGTCTTGCGCCGCCTCGGCCGGGTGATACCACGCGGCGTGGCCGACTGGCTGCTCGCCCGCCATCACCCCCCTGGCGGCTTCGTGGCCATGCCGTTTGCACCCATTCCAGACCTGCTGTCGACCGCCACCGGGCTGCATGCCTTGGCCGGCATGAATATCCCCTTGGGGTCGGTCCGTGAGGGCTGCCTTGGGTTCATTGAGAGCGTGCGCTGTGACGAGGGCGGATTCCGAGGCACTTGGGCAGAGGAACCGCCGGACTGCGAATACACCTACTACGCCCTGTTGGCGTTGGGGCATCTGCATCGCTAGCAAATGCGATTTGACAGGAACGCCTTCGATGAGACGCTTTCGCGGGCACGAGCCCGACTGCTTTCCTCTCGTGCCCCGGCTGGTCATTGGGAAGGGGAGCTTTCCAGCAGCGCCCTGTCCACGGCCGCTGCCGTCTTCGCGCTGGCGACCGTCGATGCGCCGGCCCATGAAGTGCTCATCCGCGGCGGGCTGAGGTGGCTGGCCGAGAATCGTAATCCCGACGGCGGTTGGGGCGACACCGTAATCAGCAAGAGCAACCTTCCGACCACGGTGCTGTGCTGGTCCACCCTCTCGGCCGCGGGCCGCCCTGCTGACCGCGACCGGGGCACAGTGGCCGCTGCTGGGGCCTGGGTCCTTCGGCGTGTCGCCGCGAGGCCCTCTCGAGGGCCGGGATCCAATGCCGCATCTGCGGACGGCCCTCCGGAGCCGGAGTCTCTCGCCCAAGCCGTGGTCGATGGCTACGGGCAGGACCGAACGTTCTCGGCGCCTATCCTGGCGATGTGCTCGCTGGCGGGAACGCTGGGCGGCGGGCGGCGAGGGTGGCGAAGGGTCCCGCCCCTGCCGTTCGAGCTGGCGGCACTCCCTCGCCGGTGGCTGAAATGGCTGCGTCTTCCTGCCGTAAGCTATGCCTTACCGGCGCTGATCGCTGTCGGCCAGGCGCGATACCACCACTGCCCGCCGCGGAATCCCTTTACCCGGCTGCTGCGGCGGCTCGCCCGGGCGGGGACGCTGAGGACTCTCGGGCGCATCCAGCCGGCCGGCGGCGGCTTCCTGGAGGCAGCGCCCCTGACGGCGTTTGTTGTCATGAGCCTGGCGGCTTGTGGTCGGCGCGATCATCCGGTAATCGCCAGGGGCGTGGAGTTCCTCGTGCGATCGGTGCGGGCCGACGGATCCTGGCCAATCGATACGAATCTGGCCACGTGGGTGACGACGCTCTCGGTCAACGCCCTGGGCGCCGGCTGTGACTCCCACGAGCATCTTTCCCGCTCCGAGCGCCAAACGATCCGACGATGGCTGCTGGAGCAGCAGCACCGCCGGGAACATCCCTATACGCGCGCCGCGCCCGGCGGGTGGGCCTGGACCGACCTGCCCGGCGGCGTGCCCGACGCCGACGACACGGCCGGTGCGTTGCTGGCCTTGCGGAACCTGGGTCCGGTCGACGCCGCTGCCGTCGAGGCGGCGACGGCCGGCGCGCAGTGGCTGCTGGGTTTGCAGAATAGCGACGGCGGCATACCCACTTTCTGCCGGGGCTGGACAGCCCTGCCCTTTGATCGCAGCAGCCCGGACCTGACGGCACACGCCCTGCGCGGCCTTCTCGCCTGGCTGGCAGATGTGCCGCCTTCCATGCGTCGCCGCGTGCAGCGGGCCATGGGCCGCGCCGTTGCGTATCTGCGCGCCTCCCAGAGGCCGGACGGCTCATGGCTGCCGCTGTGGTTCGGCAATCAGTCCGCCCCGGCGCAGGAGAACCCCACCTACGGGACGGCCCGGGTGCTGATCGCCTTGCAGGAGGTGGCGGCGGACCGGCGGTGGCCGGGGGTCGGCCCGATGGTCGTCGCGGCTGCGAAATGGCTGCTGGCGGCCCAGAGCGGCGATGGCGGCTGGGGCGGCGCCCGGTCGGTGCCGCCGTCCGTCGAGGAAACGGCCCTGGCTGTGGACGCACTGGCGATGGTCTTGGCCTGCCCACCGGCCGGGCGGGAAGTGTCTGCGGATGCTCTGGAATCCGCCGTCGCCGCCGGCGTTTCCTGGCTGATCGAGCATACGCGAAAGGGCGAACGGATCGAGCCCGCGCCCATTGGGCTCTACTTCGCCAAGCTTTGGTACTTCGAGCGACTGTATCCTTTGATCTTCGCCGTCTCGGCCCTGGAGCGTGTGCGAAAGCTGCTCCGTCTGCAAGCAGCGCCCGATGTGCCCTGAGGGCAATTCCGCTGCCTCGGGCCCGCCACGCGCCGCCGTCTATCCGGTTGATCTCGGCAGAACTGCGTCTCGATTGCCGGGCAGCTTGCCCCGAGGCGTCGCCTGCTGCTACCATTAGCTGGTAGGACAACGCGAATGGGTGATGGCGAGTTCCATCTGACAAAAGGACGTGCTGTTGCGGCAGCAGTATGTCTGGCCATCGGGGGCGTGGTCTGCGTGGCCCTGATCCGGTCGAACGTCGGCTTCCCCGCCGGCGCGCCGCTTGGCGGGAAAGGGCTCACCGGCCGGGCCGGAAGCGCCTCCCCCAGGGGCTGGGGCGCTTCCGATTGGCCGATGTATCGCGGCGGGCCAACCCTGTCGGGCGTCGCCTCCGGCGATCTGCCTGACGCCCTGGGGTTGCTTTGGAAGTTCAGAGCGGGCGGGCCGATCAAGTCCTCTCCCGCCATCGCCGGCGGGCGCGTCTATTTCGGCTCCGACGACGGCAAGGTCTATGCCCTCGACCTCGCCACGGGCGGGAAGGTCTGGTTCTACCAGACCGCCGACGCCGTGGAAGCGCCCCCGCTGGTGCTGGACGGGCTGGTCTTCATCGGTTCGAGCGACGAGCATCTGTATTGCCTCGACGCCGACACCGGCGCGCTGAGATGGAAATACGGGACCGGCGACAAGATTCTGGGCGCGGCGAACTGGGCGGCCGCCCCCGGAGGCGACGGTCGCTGGATACTCGTCGGCAGCTATGACAACAAGCTGCATTGCGTCCGCGCTGCCGACGGCAAGGCCGTCTGGACGTACGAAACGGAAAGCTTCATCAACGGCTCGCCGGCCGTCGTCGACGGCAAGGTGGTCTTCGGCGGTTGCGACAGCAAACTTCACGTCCTCGCCATCGCTGACGGCAAGCGCCTGGCCGCCATTGACACGGGGTCGTACATCGCCGGCTCGGCGGCACTGGCGGGAAGCTATGCCTATGTCGGGCACTACGGGAACCAGTTGCTCTGTGCCGACACCGTCGCGGGGAGTATTGTCTGGACGTACGAGGATCGTGATTTTCCGTTCTTCTCTTCGCCGGCGGTTGGAACCGATCGGGTCGTCATTGGCTCCCGCGATAAGCGCCTGCACTGCGTCGACCGCCAGAGCGGAGGCCGGCTTTGGAAGTTCCGAACCCGTGGCGAGGTGAACTCCTCGCCGGTCATCTGTGGGAGCAAGGTCGTCGTCGGTTCCGATGACGGTCGGTTGTACCTGCTCAGGCTTTCCGACGGCAAGGAGCTCTGGTCTTACGATCTCGGCGGGCCGGTCACCGGCTCGCCCGCGGTCGCCGCCGGAAGGGTCATCGTCGGCTCCGAAGATGGCTGGCTTTTCACTTTCGGCCCAAAATCTTGACCGCCGCGCGAGCTGCCACGGGTCGGCTGCGTGCCCCGATCGGTGGAATTCGCGCCGCTTTCCCGCGGAAGGCGTCCGCCGGGGCGGCGGGCGGCTGAATGCGGCTGGCACCTCTTGGGTGCGACAATGAGAATCGTGCAGATCACGCCTGGCTCCGGTGATAATTTCTATTGCGAGAACTGCGTTCGTGACAACAGCTCCGTGCAGGTGCTGCGGCGGTCGGGTCACGACGCGATGATGGTGCCGCTGTATCTGCCGCCGTTGGCCGACCAGCTGCGCCCCCAGGGCGTCGGGCCCATTTTCTTCGGCGGGATCAACGTCTATTTGCAGCAGAAGTTCTCCCTGTTCCGCAGGACGCCGCGATGGCTCGACCGCCTGTTCGACTCCCCGCGGCTGTTGAAATGGGTTGGCCGGAAGGCATCCATGACCAACGCCCGGGCGCTGGGCGAGACCACGCTGTCGATGCTGCGAGGCGAGCACGGCCGACAGGTCAAGGAGCTGTCCCGGCTGGTGGAATGGCTCGGTCGCAATGCCCGACCCGATGTGGTTGTCCTGTCCAACGCACTGCTGGTGGGCCTGGCGCGGCAGATCAAGATAAAGCTTGGCTGCCCCGTGGTTTGCATGCTTCAGGACGAGGATTTTTTCCTGGACGTGCTGCCTGGGCCGCTGCGGGATCAGGCCTGGGCGGAGCTTTCGCAGCGCTCGGCCGACGTGGACTGCTTTATCGCGGTCTCGAACTTCTACGCCAACGTCATGCGCGATCGGCTGGGACTGCCCGCCGGCCGCGTCCGCGTGGTGTACAATTGCCTCCCCGCTGACGATTACGTCCCGGCCGACGCCCCGCCCGATCCTCCCGTCATCGGCTTCCTGTCGCGGATGTGCCCGGAAAAGGGGCTGGATACACTCATCGAGGCTTTCGTGATTCTCAGGACGGACGCCCGCCTCGGGGGTCTCCGCCTGCGCGCCGGCGGCGGCAGCACGGTCGATGACGAGGTGTTTCTGGACGGCATTCGCCGTCGGCTGGACGAGTGCGGCCTCCTGGGCGAAGTGGAACTGCTGCCCAATATGAGCCTTCCCGAGCGGCAGGCTTTTCTGCCGACGCTCTCGGTGTTGTCCGTGCCGGAGAGGCGCGGGCAGGCGTTCGGCCTGTATATCCTGGAGGCGCTGGCATCAGCCGTGCCGGTGGTTTTGCCGCGGAGCGGGGCGGCGGTGGAGTTGCTGGAGGCCACCGGGGGCGGGATGCTGTATGAACCCAACGACCCGCCGAGCCTCGCGGCTGCCCTGGCAAAGCTCCTGGCGGATACCGAGCACGCCCGCGATCTCGGCGCCCGCGGGCGACAAGCGGTGCTGGAAAAGTTCAACGCCGAGCGGATTGCTGGTAAGCTGCTCGGCGTGTTCCAGGATGTGACGTCGCGGTCCGCCAGGTAGTCCCACGACATCTCCGGTGCCAGCCGGCCGGCGGCCTGAGGACGGTGGGTAAGGACTCGAAAGCAATGGATGAAGCAAAGCCCCTGCTGGAACTGGCGCACATATCGAAGCGGTACGATTCGCCCGCCGGCGGGGACGGGCTGCTGGTGTTGAAAGACGTCTCGCTGCGATTGGCCGGGGGCGAGTCGGTGGCGATCGTCGGTCCCTCCGGCTCGGGCAAGAGCACGTTGCTGAACATCATCGGCGGGCTGGACCGCCCGACCTCCGGCAAGGTAATGCTTTCCGGCAGGGACTTGGCCGGGCTGAGCGAAAAGGACCTGGCAGCCGTCCGCAATCGCGAATTCGGCTTTGTCTTTCAGTTGCATCATCTGCTGCCGCAGTGCACCGTCCTGGAGAATGTACTCGTGCCGACGCTGGTACGCGGCCGCCGCGCCGCCGACGAGGCCAACGAGAGAGCCCACCGACTTCTGGAACGCGTCGGGCTGGGTGAGCGGGCGATCTACTTGCCCGGTCAGCTTTCCGGCGGCGAACGCCAGCGCGTCACCGTGGTCCGGGCGCTGATCAACAACCCCAAGCTGCTGCTGGCGGACGAGCCCACCGGGTCGCTGGACCGGGCTTCCGCGGAGAACCTCGCCCGGCTGCTGGTGGAGCTTAACCGCGAGGAAGGCGTAACGCTGATCGTCGTGACGCACTCGATGGCGCTGGCGGAGCAGATGTCGCGCAGGCGGCAGCTCCGCGACGGGCTGCTCCTGGAGCGGGAACCGGTGGCATGAGGGCCGCGTCGCTGATCCTGCGCAGTCTTCGCTACTACTGGCGAACGCATCTTCCCGTCGTAGCCGGGATGACGGTGGCAAGTGCCGTCGTCGTCGGCGCGCTGGTTGTGGGCGACTCGGTGCGCGGCAGCCTCAAGGCGTTGGCTCTTGCCCGGCTGGGCGAGACGCGCCTGGCACTGGCGATGGAAGATCGGTTTTTCCGCGAGCAGCTCGCCGACGAGATGGCATCGGCGCTGGCTGCTCCGGCCGCGCCGGTGCTGCAAGTGCGGGGCCTGGCCGTGACCGACCGGGCCAAGGTCAACGACGTCTACGTTCTGGGCGTCGAAGAACGCTTCTGGGCGTTGGGTCGGACGGGTATGCCCGCCGAGGAGCCGGGCGGGAATGCCGATCTGGCCGGGCAGGCCGTCATCAACGAGCGGCTCGCGCGGCAGCTCGGGGTCCGTGCCGGAGACAGCATCGTCCTGGGCGTCGACAAGCCCGGGCTCATGCCCAGAGACGCGCCGCTGGCCGTGGACGTGGGCTCGCGCGCCCGGTTCACCCTCATTGTCCGGGCGGTTGCCTCCGATGCCCAGTTCGGCCGGTTCAGCCTCCGGGCCGATCAGATCGCCCCCTACAACGTCTTTGTGCCGCTGCGTTGGCTTCAGGACGAGCTAGGGCTCGGCAAACGAGCAAACGTGCTCCTGATCGGCGCGGGCAAGAAGGGCGAGGTGACCCCGGAGCGAGCGGCCGCGGCGCTGCACGAGCATTGGAAACTTCCCGACATCGGCTTGGAGACACGCAAACTTGCCGACCAGGGCGCAATCGAGCTGCGCAGCGGACGGGTCTTTCTGGATCCGGCTGCGGTGCGGGCGGCGCTTGCCGCCGCGCCCGATGCCTTGGCGATTCTCACCTACTTCGTCAACGAGCTGCGCGTCGGCGAGCGGGCAGCGCCGTATTCCTTCGTTTCCGCTGTGGGTGAGATCGCAAACCGGGCGCGTCCGCTCGGAACGGTCCCGGCCAGCCGGCCAGGAACAGACCTGGCCCGACTGCTGCCGCCGGACATGGGCGACGACGAGATCCTCATCAACGCCTGGCTGGAAAAGAACCTCGACGCCCGGCCGGGCCAGCGACTGACGATGAGTTATTTCGTCCTCGGCCCGATGCGGCAGCTTACGGAGCGGACGAAGGAGTTTCGCATCCGCGGAGTGGTTCCGCTGGAGCGGCCGGGGGATCCGGAGCTGATGCCGGCGTTTCCCGGACTGGCCGACGTTGGCAACTGTCGGGATTGGCAGCCGGGAATTCCCATTGACCTGGGCAGGATTCGAGACGAGGACCAGAAGTACTGGGACGACAATGGGGGCACGCCGAAGGCCTTCATCACGCTGAAGGCCGGTCAGCCCATGTGGGAAAACGCTTTCGGCAGTCTTACGGCCCTCCGCTGGCCGGCGGCGAAGTATTCCAGGGAACAATTGGCCGAGGCGATCCGCCGCCGGCTCGATCCGGTCGCCATGGGGCTTTTTTTCCAACCCGTGCGGAGGCAGGCGCTGGCCGCCAGCACCCAGGCGCTGGACTTCAGGCAATTGTTCCTGGGCTTGAGCTTCTTCCTGGTTGTGGCGGCCTTTCTGCTGATGGGGCTGCTGTTCGTCTTCGGGATCGTCCAGCGCGGCCAGCAGGTCGGCACGCTATTGGCGTTGGGCTTCCCTCCGCGACGCGTGCGGCGTTTGCTGTTGAGCGAGGGCGCGGCTCTGGCGCTGCTGGGGACGGTTTTGGGTGCGCCCCTCGGCCTGCTGTATACGCGGGTGGTGCTTGGCGGACTGTCGACGGTCTGGCGCAGCGCGGTCGCCGCTTCGAAGCTCGGTCTCCACGCCCGGTCGTCGACCTTGGCGATCGGCTCGGTCGGGGCCTTGCTGGTAGCCGGGGCGATCATGTCCCTGGCGCTGCGCAGGCAGGGGCGGCGCCCGGCCCGGGAGCTGCTGGCTGGGTTGGATGCCCAATCTGCCTTGCCGGCGCGTTCGGGGACCAAGGGCAGAGCGAGCCTGTGGGTTGCCCTTGTCGGCGCCACGGCCGCGGTCGTCGCCGTTATCCTGGCGGGTGCAGGCAATGACCAGAAGGCGGTCGGCGCTTTCTTCGCAGCCGGGGCATTGCTCCTGACGGCAGGCGTCGCGTTGAGCTACCACCTGCTGGCCAAGCTGGCGCGGGCGTCAAAGGCGGCGGGGATGACTTTGGGCAAACTTGGCCTGCGCAACAGCTCCCGGCGGAGGGGTCGCAGCCTGGCGGTCGTGGCCCTGCTGGCTTGTGGAAGTTTTCTCGTTATTGCGGTGGGCGCCAATCGGCTGCACCGGCCAATCGACGCGCAGCGCCGCTCCTCCGGCACGGGCGGCTTCGCCTTCTTCGGCCAGTCAGCCATGCAGGTGTTCAGGGATCTGCACACGGCCGCGGGGCGCGAGGCATACGGGCTGGATGCGGCCGATCTGGCGGGCGTCAAGATCGTGCACGTCAGGGTCCGCGAGGGCGATGATGCAAGCTGCCTGAACCTGAATCGCGCCCAGAAGCCGCGCCTGCTGGGCGTGCGCCCGGCCAAGCTCAAATCGCGGTTCACCTTCGTTAAGACGGCCGAGGGTTTCGGCGGAAAGGACGGCTGGGAGCTTTTGACCGGCCCCGGCGAGGATGACACCGTGCCGGCCATTGGGGACGTCCCGACGATCACCTGGGCGCTGGGAAAATCCGTCGGCGAGACGCTGCCGTACGTGGACGAAATGGGCAGGACGTTCCACATCCGCATTGTGGGTTCGGTCGCCAGCTCCATTCTTCAAGGCAGCCTGATCATCTCCGAGGACGATTTTCGCAGGCGTTTCCCGTCGGTCAGCGGCTACCGGGCGCTCCTGGTGGACTGCCCGCCGGCCAAGGCCGAGCAGGTCGGGCGGGCACTCACCGGCGCCCTGCGGGACGAGGGGCTGGAGTTGATGCCGGCAGTGGAGCGGCTGGCGGCGTTCAACGCCGTGCAGAACACCTACCTCTCGATCTTTCAATTGCTGGGAGGTCTGGGTCTGGGCCTGGGCAGCATCGGCTTGGGCATCGTGGTGCTGCGCAACGTGCTGGAGCGCCGCAGCGAGTTGGCCCTGTTCCGAGCGGTGGGATTTTCCAGGCGTTCGCTTCGCTGGATGATTTTGTGCGAGCATTGGTGGTTGCTGCTGCTCGGCCTTGCCTGCGGCGTGATTGCGGCGCTGGTGGCGGTGACGCCCGCCTTGCGGGCCCCCGGCGCGCGTGTGCCGTTTGGCTCGCTTTCGCTGACGCTGCTGGCGGTGGTGGCCAGCGGGGTGGCCTGGACTTACCTGGCGACCGTTGCCGCCGTGCGCGGTCCGCTGCTGGACGCGCTGCGACATGAATGATCGGCGGCCGGCAGCGCCCGTGGGGCCGAAGACGCGTTCTACGGCTTGATCACGTCTCGGGCGGTCTTGAGGCGCTTGCCGAGCTGGTACTCGACGTGGTAGGCGAGCATGGCGTTGATGGCATGGGCCTGCTTATCCGGCAGCTTGGGCCGCTTGCCCGCCTCTGCGGCGGCGAGGGCGGCGATCCCGGCAAGAGCGGCCGGAGCGACTGCGCGTTTCTCCGTAACGGCTGATTCGCAGTTGCGGCACAGCAGACCGCCGGCGGCGCTGGAAAAGTACACGCCTGCGCTCGAGTCTCCAAACGCGGAACGTCGTCCGCGTACACCGCGGCCGAAAGGTTCGCCGCAGGAAACGCATTCAGTCAGTTCTCCGAGCAAGCCCACGTACCGCAGCAATCGCCATTGGAAGTAGGCCAACACGGCCGGCGGTGAGGCATCGGCCTGGCCCAGCCGGACCAATGCCTTGCTCAACAGATCAAAGACCTCCGGAGCCGGGTCTTGCTCTGCCAGCAAAGCCCCGGACAATTCCAGCATGCAGAGGCCGGTGTTCAGGCGAGCCAGATCGGCCCGCAAGGCGGCATGGCTGACCGTTTCGGCGAACTCCATCAACGTCCCCAGCGATTCGCGGTGCGTGCCGGCGAAGACGCACCGGCCCTCGCTGAAAAGGTCTATCGCGCCGCCTGACTTGCTCTTGGGTCGCTTGGAGCCCTTGGCCAGCAGGCGGACGGCGCCGTTTTCGCGCGTCAACATGTGGACCACTTGCGATGTTTCGCTGTAGTCGACGGTGGCGATGCAGATGGCTTCATCGGTCGTGGGCATGATCCGACCATAGTTTAATCGGTTCGCTCCCGCCTGCCTAGGGGCCTCGTCGGCCTGCGATCCGCCCGGGATTGGCAAGCGGGTGGGTGAAGTCCGGAAGGAGGACGGGTGGATCGAAAGAGCTGCCGAACGCGAACGCGCGGAATATCGTTGCCAAGTAGCCGCCTCTTGGCGCTTCTGGTTGGATCCGGCCGGCGATTACGCCTTTTTCTGCGGAGCGGGGATTTCCACGCGAAGGCGCGTGATCTTTCGGGCCTCGGCGGCCAGGACGGTGAAGGTCGCGCCGTAGGCGTTGAGAGTTTCGCCCACTGGCGGGATGAAGCCCAGTTCGGAGAAAACGAAACCGGCGAGGGTGTCGTAGTCCTCGTCTTCCGGCAACTCCAACCCGGTGGCGTCGTTGAGGTCGTCGATGTACATTCGCCCGTCGACCTCGAGGGTGCGCGCGTCGATCCGCTTTATCAGGGCCGATTCGGGTAGGTCATGCTCGTCGGAGATGTCGCCAACGATCTCTTCGATCAGGTCCTCGACGGTCACCAGACCGGCGGTGCCGCCGTATTCGTCCAATACGATGGCCATGTGGCTCTTACGAGCCTTGAACTCGCGCAGCATCTCATCCAGGCGCTTGGTCTCCGGGACGAAGAAGGGCTTTCGCATGATCTGCCGGAGGTCGACTCGCTGGGGTTGCTCGATGCGCAGCAAGTCTTTGGCGTGGAGGATGCCGACGATGTTATCAATGTCGCCGTCGTAGATGGGGATTCGGGTATGCCCGGCCTGATTGACGGTTTGTCGGATCTGATCGGGGGTCGCGTCGATGGGCAGGGCGACGATGTCGGTTCTGGGAGTAATGATCTCCCCGGCCTGCTGGTCGCTGAACTCGATGACGGATTCGAGCATTTCCATCTCTTCGTCGTCGACGGCGCCCTCGGCCTGTCCCTCGGACGCAACCTGAAGGATCTCGGCCTTGACGGCGGTCTCCAGGCGGGATTGATCGTTGTGGGAGTTTCCGTTGCTGTCTGTGCTCGAAACGGGGTCGGGCACGCCGCTGAGGCGGCGGACGGGCACGTTGAAGGCTCGCATCACCGCCACAACCGGCCAGAGCGCCCAGCGCAGTGCCAGCAGGACCGGCGCGGTGGTGGCCAGAATCTTCGCCGCGGAGTAGTTCGCCCAGGCGTGCGGAATGGCGATGACGAGGATGCTGATAATGACCGCTGCCACCGCCACCGCGGAGATGATTCGGACAAGGCTGTCCCCGGCGGTCTCGAACAGCCCCAGCAGCGCCACCAGCAGCATCAGGTTGAACACGGCTCGCAGCAGAGCGCAAACCATCTCCAACTGCGGCAGGTACTTTCGGACTGGCCCCAGAAAGCGACTGGGTTGGTCCTCAAAGGTCGCCTCGAGGTCGCGGCGGGAAACATTGCGTAGCGCGTAACCGTTGAGTGAAAAAAAGCCTGATAGGGTGGCCGACCCAACGACCACCCATAGTAGCGGATCATCCACGCCTGGAATCGCTCCGATTTCAGGCTCCCCTCACGATCCATCGTGAGGAAACCCTGGCAGCGTCCGCTTTCGACTCATCGCGCGGGACGCTCAGCACGTGGGGACGAGCCCCATCTTCCGATAATCATCATATAACACACAGACCGAATCTGCAAGGGACGTCTACTGCCCGTAGGCCGGGCCTTCCCCGAACTCCGTCAGCAGTTGGTCCTCGCGAGCGTGCATTCGAGCGGCCCCGCGGCCGGTTGCGTGTTTGTAGCCCATCAGATGCAGCAGCCCGTGGACGACGTACAGCATCAGTTCCCGTCGGGCTGAGTGGCGGCGAAGGCGCGCCTCGCGAGCGGCCAGGTCGCCGCAGGCGACGATCTGGGCGAAGATGGGCTGGCGGGCTCTCGTGCTCGGGCGGCGGCGATCAGACAGGTCGAAGCTGAGGACGTCCGTAACCCCGGCCTGGCCGAGATAACGGCCGGCAAGGGTTCTCATCTCCGCTTGGTCGACGACGGCCAGATCGACCGCGGCGATGGGTCTATCTTCGGCATCGCAGACGAACTCGATCAGACGGCGCAGTCGCTGCTGGGAGACGCGTACGGCCTTGGTTCGTTTGGAGATCGTGATCTCCGGTTTCCCGGGGCGTCGCCGGGCTGGCCGGGGCCGTCGGCGGCGGGCAACCGCGGCTGTGGCCTTCTTTCTCCTTGCCATGTCCACAAGATAGTCCGGCCCTACGAGGTTGTCGAGCGGCCGCTAATCCGGTATGAGTTGAGGTCAATGAGTCCCCAGCGAGAAACTGCGCCTGTGTGTCCTTATGTCGTTGAGCTTCCGCCGGCGTCGTCTCGATGGCACAAGCCCGCGCGGTGGGCGCGGGCAAGCGGGTACGTTCTGTTCTTTGCGGTCCTGACAACGGTGTGCGTGCAGTTGCACGTCCAGACGTCCAAGAAGCAAGAGCATGGGAGGAAGGCGGACCGGCTCTATCGCGAGGCAGCGACCGCGTACGAGGAGAATCCCACTGAGGCCAATCGCCAGGCGGCCGCCGTGGCCGCGGCAAGGGTTACTGAAAAACGCACCAAAGGGGCGATCGGACGGTGGCGCAAGGCCGTCCGTCAGTTCTGGGCCGGCAGGAACATCTACCAGCCTGTCCGCGGCGCCGGCGCCGGCGATCCCCTGACCGGCGAGCTGCTTCCGGGCGCCAGCGTTCCGCCGGTCCCGCCCCCGCGACTGGGGGCGCCGGCCAGCGAGATCGTCGACAACGACGCTTGGTTGCATCCGAACATGCCCTTCGTGGTGATTCTGTTGACGCCGATTGCGTCTCTGCCGCCGCAGGCGGCCGTGGCCGCGTGGAACGTATTGAAGGTGCTGGCGCTACTGGCGGCGATCTTCGCCGTCGCATCCGTGGCCAATCACGGACAGCACCGGATGGGGGAGTGGGTGGCAGGTCTGGCGGTGCTTCTGGCGATGCCGCTTGTCATCAGCGACGTTCAGCACGGCAACAGCAACGTTTTCGTTCTGGCCGCCATCGCCGGACACCTGTGGCTGTATCGCCGCGGGCGCGACGGGTTGGCGGGGATCGTCCTGGCGCTGGCAATCTGCCTGAAGATGACGCCCGCATTGTTTATCGCCTACTGGCTGTATCAGCGGAACTGGCGGCTTCTGGCGGCGACGCTGGAGGCCCTGGCGGTTATGGCCGTGCTACTGCCCCTGGCGGTTCTGGGCCTGGCCCAATACAACCTGCTGATGGGAAGCTGGTTGGGGAACCTGATCGTTCCCGGACTGCTCAAAGGCGCGCCGTACCCGATTCACATAAACCAGTCGCTGTCGGGTGTCTTCAGCCGGTTGTTGATGCGGGGGAACATCTACTTCAACCCCGACGACATGACCGTTGCCGAGAAGTTCGGCTATGTGAATATACTGTCGATTCCTCAGGAGATCGGGCGGTATGTCCTGCTGGCTGTCAAGCTGGCCATCGTGGGGGCGGTGGCTTGGTCAATCGGCTGGCGGAAGTTGCCGCGAAACGATGGGCGACGGGGGCTCCACTACGCACTGGTGGTCACGGCCATTCTCATCCTCAATCAGCGGACCTGGGACCATCATGCCGTCATTCTGCTGGTCGCCTACATGCCGCTGTGGTATGCCGTTGCCTACGGTCGGTTCGGCCGGGGGCGTCGAATCGTCTCTCTGGCAGGGATGGTGCTGGCGGCCATGCTGGTATGGGGCATGAGCGGCAGCTTGTATCCTGGGTGGTTGGCGGATGTTATCGAGGCCTACGGTCCGACGTTCGCCCATTTCGTGGTCCTGCTCGTTGTTTGCCTGGTCTTGCTCGGCGCCCTGAGAAAGGCGGAGGAAGACGGCCGGGAACCGTACGCTCCCTACAGGCAGAGACTTTGATGGCCTGGGGGGCTTTGGGAATGGCTGGCACAGCGCCGTGCGGCTTCGTGCCAGCCGGGGCCGCTAACAGGTCTATTGTGCCTGCTTCTGCAGCCGCTGGCGCAGGGCGGCGTCTATGAACGGCTGCACGTTGCCGTCCAGGACGGCCTGAGTGTTACCGACTTTGAGGTCCGTTCGCTCATCTCGGACGAGCTGGTAGGGATACAGCACGTACGAGCGGATCTGATATCCAAAGGCGATCTCGCCTTTGGCCCCGTACATCTTCGCCAGCTCTGCGTCGCGCTTGGCCTGTTCATGCTGGTAGAGTCTGGCGATTAGCATCTTCCGCGCCTGGGCGCGGTTCTGGTGCTGGGAGCGCTCGTTCTGGCACTGGACGACGATCCCGGTCGGCAGGTACGTCAGTCGGACGGCGGAGGAGACCTTGTTGACGTGCTGCCCGCCGGCGCCGCCGGCTCGGAAGGCTTCGTCGCGGACGTCCTTTTCCCAATCGATTTCGATTTCGATCTCCTCCAGCTCGGGCAAGACGTCCACGGAGGCAAAGCTGGTGTGCCGCCGCTTGCTCGCGTCGAACGGGCTGATCCGCACCAGCCGGTGCACCCCGCGCTCGCAGGAAAGGTACCCGTAGGCGTATGCGCCTTTCACGTGCAGCGTCACCGAGCGGATGCCTGCCTCCTCGCCGTCGAGCCGGTCGATCTGGTCGGCCTGGTAATCATTCCGCTCGAAGTATCGCAGGTACATCCGCAGCAGCATTTCGGCCCAGTCGCAGCTTTCGGTGCCGCCGGCGCCGGCGTGGATGGACAAGTAACAGTTGCCCCCGTCGTTTGGCCCGGACAGCAGCGTCCGCAGCTCCACGCGCTCCAGCTCTGCCGAGAGCGCTTCGGCTTCCTCGGCCGCCTCGCGAAGCGTTGCCTCGTCATCGGCCTCGGCGCCCAGCTCGTGCAGCGCCTGGAGGTCCTCGATCTTCCGCAAGAGACCAACTACCGGCTCGACCGTCGCCTTGAGCGTCTTGAGTCGGGCGACGACCTTTTGCGCGGCCTCGGGGTTGTCCCAGAAATTCGGGGCCGACATCCGCCGCTCTACGGCTGACATCTCTTGTTGGCGCGCGGGCAGGTCAAAGAGAGTCCCGGATGGCTACGATCCGGGACCCAAGAGATTCGATCACCTCTGGCAGGTTGGCTGAGTCAATCACGATCTTATCCTCTGAGGTTAGATTGTAGCATACTCGATCCCGCCGGTGCTAACAACCCTTCCAACGCACCCGAGGGCGTGATATAAAGCCCCCGGAAAGGACCCCACCTTGCCCGAACACTTTGCCGACAGGCTGCTGGCGGCGATACAGTCAAAGGGCTCGCCCGTGTGCGTTGGCATCGACCCGGCCTACGATCGGCTGCCGGACGAACTGAAGGGCCCGGACGAGGCGGGCGCGATCGAGGCGTTCGCCCTGGCGGTGGTCGAGGCCGTGGCGGCGGAGGTCCCGGCCGTCAAGCCGCAGATCGCCTACTTCGAGCGGTACGGTTCGGCCGGCGTGGGCGCGTACGAACGGGTCGTCGCGGCAGCGCGGCAAGCCGGCCTGATCGTCATCGGCGACGTCAAACGGGGCGACATCGGCTCGACCGCCGCCCAGTACGCCGCCTGGCACCTGGGGCCCGACGCACCCGACGCGATCACCATCAACGGCTATTTCGGCGCCGACGGGCTGGCGCCCTTCGTCGAAGTGGCCCGCGAAGCCGGCAAGGGCCTGTTTGTGCTGGTGCGGACGTCCAACCCCTCGGCCGCAGCGATTCAGGACTTTTCCGACTCGGTCGGCAAGAGGTTCTACGAGCACATCGCCGAGCAGGTCGCGAGCCTCGGCTCCGGCGAGGGCCTTCTGGGTCGGTGCGGCTACAGTTGCGTCGGCGCGGTGGTCGCCGCGACGTATCCGGAAGAGGCCCGGCGACTGCGGGCGGTCATGCCGCGGCAGATCTTCCTGGTTCCCGGCTACGGCGCCCAGGGTGCCTCGGCCGAAGACTGCGCCGCGGCGTTCAGGCCCGACGGCACGGGCGCGATCGTCAACGCCAGCCGCTCCGTCATCTACGCCTACCACAGGCCGGAGTTCGCCGGGACGGACTGGCGGGCGGCGATTGCCCGAGCGGCCGGGACCTTCGCCGCTGACATACGCCAGGCCATCGCGAAGCCCGGCTGACCGTGCTGTCCTGCCGGCCGCGGTGATGGAATGCCCAGAAGAGGTGACAACACGCAGTTGTTCGCGCTGTCGCGGCCACCCGAAGCCGAGATCGCCATCGGCGGCGCCGGTTACCGGCTGGTGCGAGTCTTCAAGCATGACTTTTTTGCTGCCACCTCGCTATACGAAGCCGTTGCCCCGGCGGACATCGCGAGAATCGTGGTGAAGTTCTACCGCACCCGCCCGTTCTGCGGACTGCCGGCGGGCTGGCTGGGTCGGCTCAGCCGGGATCACGAGCGGGCGATGTACGCCACGCTTGCCAACGTGGAAGGCGTCCCGCGGTGGGTGGCGTCGGTCGGTCGCGCCGGCTGCGCAATCGAATACGTCGAGGCGACCCCGCTCGACCGCGACGTCGCCGTCCCGCCGGGCTATTTCGACCGGCTGGGCGAAATCCTCACCGTGATACACGCGCGCGGCGTCGCCTACGTGGACGCGAACAAGCGCTCCAACATCCTCATCGGCCCCGGCGGCCGGCCGTACCTGGTCGACTTCCAGATCGCCGTCCGCCGTCGCGAAGACTGGCCTTGGCCGCTGCGGGCCATCGCCCGCCGCATTGTCCGATACTTGCAGGGCAGGGACGTCTACCACTTCTGTAAACACAAGCGGCGGATGGCCCCCGGAGAGCTGACATCCGAAGAAGCCGAACTCTCTTGCCGACCGAGCGGTTGGCACTGGTTGCACCGCAAGCTCGCCAAGCCATACCGAGCCGTCCGCCGGCGATTTCTCCACCACCAGTACCGCAAAGACCGGCTTGTCAGCCCCACGGCCGATATGGAAGGTCATTGCCCCCCGGAGCAGCAGACCTGGAAGAAGCCCTGAGGTAGCCGGCGCATGAAAGCCATGGTGCTCGAAAGCTACGGGCGGATTGAGGATTCGCCGCTTCTGCTGCGCGAGCTACCGGACCCGATGCCCACTGAGGGCGAAGTTCGCGTGAAGGTGAGTGTCTGCGCAATCTGCCGGACCGAGCTGCACGTGATCGAGAAGGAGCTTGCCCCGGCCAAGCTGCCGGTGGTCCCGGGGCATCAGATCGTGGGCGTGGTGGACGCTCTGGGCCCGGGGTGCAAGCGGCTCCGGATCGGCCAGCGGGTGGGCATCGCTTGGCTGCGGCAAACCTGCGGGCGGTGCGTCTTCTGCCGGTCCGGCAGGGAGAACCTCTGCGAAAGCTCGCGCTTTACCGGCTATCACGCCGACGGCGGATACGCCGAATACGCCGTCGTGGGCGAGGAGTTCGCCTATGAAATCCCCGAAGCCTTCACCGACGTCGACGCCGCCCCGCTGTTGTGCGCGGGCATCATCGGCTACCGGGCCCTGCGGCGGAGCCAACTGGCGGACGGCGGCCGGCTCGGCATCTACGGCTTCGGCTCCAGCGCCCACGTGGTCATGCAGATCGCCCTGCATCGTGGCTGCGAGGTCTACGTTGTCACCCGCGGCGAATCCCATCGGCAGCTCGCCCGGCAAATGGGAGCCGCCTGGGTGGGCGCCCGACCGGAGGAAATGCCCGAGCTCGTCGACAGCGCCATCATCTTCGCACCGGCCGGAGATCTGGTCCCCGGGGCCTTGACCAAGCTCCAAAAGGGAGGCACCCTCGCCCTGGCCGGCATTTACATGACCCCCATACCGCGAATGGATTACCAACGGTGCCTCTTCCATGAGCGGAACATCCATTCCGTCACTGCCAACACGCGTGCCGACGGCCGGAACCTGCTGGCTGAGTCGGCCGAGATCCCCATCCGTCCGCACACGACCACCTATACACTGACCGAAGCGAACCGAGCCCTGAAGGACTTGAAGGCCGGCAAGATCAACGGAACCGGCGTCCTGATCGTGGCCTGATTGCCTCGCCCGGGCGTGCTCGGCTCGGGCCCGTTTCGGCGCGTTTCGCACCGGCCTCCGGCTTGAGCTGCTACTCGTCGTCCTCGTAGTAGATGCGGACCTGAATGGTCTGGGCCTTGCATTCGCGGACCCACTTGTCCTTGTCGTCCTCGTGCTCCGCCAGGGCGTCGAAGGCCTCCTTGTCGCCGTGGAGTTGCATGGCCTCGACGACGGTCAGGCGGACGATCGGGTCGGAGTGGGTCAAATGCGGGAGCAGTTCCTTCATGGCCCCGATTCGCTCCAGCGCCTTTGCCGCGGCCCGTCGTTGTGCGGGGTCTTTGTCGGTGAGACGTTTGACGAGTTCCGGCTTGGCTTGTTTGCATCGCCACCACGCGGCCAGGCGGATCGCCCGCAGCCGCTTGGCCTCATTGCCGGACTTCAGGCCCGCGAGGATCTCCTTGACGACCGCCTCGGGCGCCTTGCCGGGCTGGATCCCCCGCATGTGGCGGAGGAAGAAATCGGTCACGTAGTTGCGGGCATTGACGGGCTCGTTTTCCTTCCACTTGTGGGTGATCGCCTCGACGGCTTCGGGCCGACCGTAGAGCTTCCAGACGGGGCGGATGCACTCATGCAGTTCCTGGTTGTTCTGGATGCCCAGGTACGGCCGGGGCGCGATTAGGGCCAGGAACTCCTGCGTCAGGAACGGCAGCGTCCCGCGGACATCGATAGGCCGGTTCCCGGACATCATCATCGGCTGAACGCGAGCCACGCAGCCCAGCCCCGACGATCGGCCGGTCCACGGCGGGAAGTGATACTCCTGCGGCAGCGCCACGTTGCCCGAGCAGGAGGACACGCACGCGGCGATTCGCTCTTCCATGGCCGCGGCGAACGGGGACAGCTCCCCGCCGTAGGTATGCCCGAAAACGCCGATTTGCTTGGGATCGACAAGCTTAGGTTGGGTCAGCAGATATTGAAGGGCGCGAGTGGCCATGTGGGTGGAAGCCCCGAGCGGTGCGAGCGTATCGCTCTTGCCGTAGCGGTCGTACCAGTGGTTCAGGCCCACCACGACAAAGCCGCACCGGGCCAGGTGAGCCCCGAAAGACCGTGAGTAGACGCCCTTGAAGAGCCGGTCGATCCCGCCGCCGAAGCCGTCGTAGATGATGACCGCCGGTGCCGGGGTGGGAATACCTTTGGGGATCAGCAGCCCGATCTTGCCGCGGTGCTCGGCGTTGAACGCAACGCTGACGAGCCGGTAGCGCAAGTCCGCCCAATCCTCTTCGGCCTCGACCTTGACGTCAAGCGGCAGCTTCGCAGACGGTACTTGGCCGAAATATCCCAGTACGCGCTTGCGGATGTCGGCCCGAGCCTTTTCCCACTTTGCGACCGTGTCGATGTCCCGCGGGGCGTACTCGTGCGTGAGCTTCAGCGGCGAGCGCCCTGCGTCGACTTGGGCCCCGACGCCGGGCGGGACGATTTGGAGGAGATTGGTCTTGATCCCAATTCCCCAGCCGGTGAATCTGCCACTGCGGTCCTTGACCTCTACGGCCCCGTCCGGCTTCTGTGGCGGCGCCGCATCGGCCGCCGCGCTGATCGAAAGGGACAGCCCCGCCGCCACGCACAAGACTATTCTGCTCATGGCTGCCTCCTAGCTTTCCACTTGGAAATAAACACGCCATCGGCGCCCGGGTGTCGCTGTAAGGTTCGTGCCGCCGCGCTGCTGAGGGGCGACTGCGATGAGCCGGCCCGGGAAGGCAATTCCTCAGTGCACCTGCACAATCCCCCTCCGGATGGCATACTTGACCAGGGAGGTCTGATCGTGAATGTCGAGCTTCCGCATCAGGTGGGCTCGATGCGTGTCCACGGTCTTGACCGACAGCTTGAGGATCTTGGCGCATTCACGGCTGGTCTTGCCTTCGGCGATCAGTTGCAGGACCTGGCGCTCACGAGCCGTCAACCGGTCGTACGGGTCGGTGCCCGCTCCGCCGGTGAGCCGGGACAGCACCCCGCGCGGCACGCCCGGACCGAGGTAGAGATCGCCGCGGGCGACGGTGCGCACTGCCTCGGCGAGCTGGTCGGCGGCGGCCTCCTTGATGAGGTAGCCGGAGGCGCCGTTTTCCAATGCCCGAACGATGAACTCTTCCTCGGCGTGCATGGTCACGACGAGAATGGCGGCGTTTCGTGCTTTGCGGGACAGTTGCCGGCAAACATCCAGCCCGTTCAGCCCCGGCATCGTCAGGTCGAGTATGACGACGTCGGGCTTGGCCCGCAGCACCTGCGCGACCACGCTCAGTCCATCCCCGCATTCGCCCACCACCCGCATGTCCGCCGTCTGAGCTACCAGAGCTGCTATACCTTGACGGACCAGCGTGTGATCGTCAGCCAGAAACAGCTTTATCGCCTTACTTGCTTTCATTAGCGGCCCCCACCACCATCTTTATCGTAGGCCATCTGACAGGTCGCCGCAAGCCGTTGAATCGAAGGAATACCATGGGTCTATTCCTGGCGCAGCCGGCTGACTGTCGCCGGTGAGCCATCCGCCCTCGAAGCCTCGACTTATGCCAGCCGGCTGCGAGTTCCAGGTCGCTAATCTCAGTGGCGATGTCTTGGAGTGTTTTTAGCGGCGTCCCCGGGGACCCTCGAACAGTCCCGACAATGCGGTCCTCACCGGGCGGGCGATCCGGCTCGCAGCAAGAAAACCGACCCGCTCCCGCAAGCCAGGACAGCGGCGCCGGCCGTGCGGCCTGGGTGGATCCCGTCATGGCCCGACTCTTTCAGAAAGATCTGCGTCAAACCAAATGGGTCTGGGTGGGTAACACGCGCAACCGACCCCCGGCCGCCGGCACGAATTTGCGCAAACCAAACAGAATATAGTGATGCGAAGGACGCAGGTCCAGGGCAAAAGAGAATTCGTTCACTTTTCTTGTCGCCGACCGACCAGGTCTGCCAGCGTAACATTTTTGAGGGCGTCCTGGGTCTGTTGCTGGAGGCTGGCGACACTCTTGGCAATGGCCTGGTCGTGCCCGGGCCCCAGGGACAAAACAGCCTGCTGGGGGGCCCCTGCCGCCATCGATTCCACGGGCACCGTGCCGGGCATGAGGAACTGGAAAACGGGGATCTTCTCGGCCGGGCGCGCCAGGACGTATCCGCCGGCTTGCGTCGACTTGACCGGGTAGATCACGCCCGCAGCGGTCAGTCGGTCCAGAAGCTGCTGGACCGAGGCATCGGGAAGGCGCAGGCGATCGGCGACTTGCTTGAGGCCTATCGGCCCCGAGCCTTGGAGGTAGGACTGGGCGACGGCCACCGCGGCGGCAAGCAGCTCCCACGGCCCCAGCGCAGTCCTTTCGGCCAGTTCGTCCGACCGCATTTGTCCGAGGTTCGCGGCCGTGTGGGCCAACTGCGCCCCGAAGAGAAAGATCAGCCAGGAGAAGTTCAGCCACAGCAGGAACAGCGGCGCCAATCCCAACGCCCCGTAGATGGACGGTTGGCCGATCAGGGCGCGGACGTACAGGCCGAAGGCCCACTTGGCCACGAGCCACAGCGGCACCGCCACCAGCGCCCCGCCGATAGCCAACCGAAAGCTTACGTTCGTGTTCGGCAAGAACTTGTACAAGGCCGCCACGAAAAGAATCCCCAGGATGACGGGTCCCGCCCACCCCACGCCGGCGAGCATCCAGGACACGCCCGGGACATTCGCGAAGGCCTCGGTAGCTCTTCCTCCCAGGTAGACTGCTGCGGCCAAGACCACTGTCCCAAGCGTCAATGCCGACCAGTACAGCAACACCCGCCGGATCGGCGGACGGCCGCGCGGAGCCCCGAAGATCCGATTCAGCGACCGTTCCAGCGTCGTCGCGAGCGTCATCGCCGACCATATCAGAAGCGCGATGCCCACCGGCCCGACGGTCCCGAATGTGAGCTTTTTTTCGGCCCCTTCGATCGTTCGCTCGATTCTGTCGGCCAGGTTTACGACCTTGACCGGTCGGCTGGTGGGCTCGGAGGCCGGCCGGGTCGTCGCGGCCGGATCGACTCGCGTGATGTGTGCGAACCCCTTGTCGATGACGTACTGCCTGAGCTTGCCTTTGGCCTGCTCCAGGGCGCCGCCGGTCTTCAAGACCAGACCGGCCAGCACGAGAATGGGCACCATCGCGAACACGGTTCGAAACGACAGGGCGGCACTCATGGCCGTGGCGTTAACCTCGTGCAGTCGCCGAGCGCAAAACTTCCACAGTTGAAACTGGAATCGAACGAGCCTAGCCCAACGGCCGAGTTCCTCACCCGGTGCGGACAGGAGACGCTCCATGCGCCGTCTGAGCTGGTCGATGAGCTTCATCTCTTCCCGTATTCGCTAGTCCTGTTTACGGTCCTTAAGTCGGTCTTGCAGCATATCGAAGATCGACTCGATCAACTGCTGCTCAGGGGATGTTGGCGCGGGTTTTGTTGTCGGCTGCCTTGGGCGGGTGGTCGGTCGTTTCGGTTTGAGGACCTCGGCGGCGCGCTTGGCGGCCTCCTCGGCCAGGAAGGCGCGGATCGCCCGCTGGATGAGTGGGCGGATGTCCACCTTGGAAAGGTCCAGTCGGGGTTTCAGCCTCGTACCGACAATGGGTATCTTCACCCGGATACCCTCAAAGAAGCGAACGTACTGGGTCCCACTGACTTTGAAGCGCTCAAGCAAAGCGGTCCGCACGGGGATGGAAACGCCCATGTCCAGCGTGTCGTCGAAGCCCACAGAGCCATAGAACTGGAGGTCCAGCGTATCGACGAAGGTCATCGTAAAGTTGTCGTATTCAAGCCGGCCGTCCTTGATCATGAAGTCCACGCCGCTGACCTTGACGGGCTGGGCCTTCTCCGGGTCGACCTCGACCAACTCCAGCAGCGTCGCCAGCAGCCCGCGGGGGACGATCTTCATGTCCGTAAGGTCCAGGTGTCCTTTCCCGCCAGCGCGGTTCAGCAGTTCCTTCTTCACCGGGAAGCGAAGGTCGTCCACCAGCAGGGAGATCTTTCCCTCGGCCTGGCCCATTTCCAGCTCGGAGAAGATCGGATTGATTCGGCTCAGCAGGTCCTTGCCGAGTTCGGCCGTGATGGGCACGCCCTCGAGGACCTGCGTTTTGCCCGGCATCCGCAGCATCGGCTCTGTCGGCTGGAAATCAACCAGGCAGCCCAGTCGCACCTTGCCCTCGCCGGCGGTGATCGTGGCGACGGGAACGTTGAGCTGCCCATCGTGCAGTGACGGCGACAACAGCGCCTTTCCCAGCTTCAGGCCATAGGCTTGGCCCCCGTCCCATCCCACGTTCAGGCCGGCGTCCAGGCCTCGATACACAGGGCGGACCTGCGGACGATTTGCCGGGCCGGTGATACGGATCTCGCTCGCAGGCCGGCCGGAAAACGCGACCTTCTGGGCGACGTCAGGAGCGAATTGCCGAAGCAGCGGCATGAGATCATCCCACGATGCGGTGTACCGGCCGGTCAGGTCGAGGTCGCGTGTTGTCCGGAATTTCCTGACGACCCCCTGGACGCTGGCGAACAGCGGCTTGGAGTTGATCTCGAACTTGTCCAAGGTAAAGTCTTCCGTCCGCCAGTCCACTTTACCGTCCTGGTCGAAGGTCACCCGCTCTTGCCGGACGGTTTGCCGGCCGGTGCCGTACTGGAGATTCTCGATGCGGCCTCTGCCGGTAAACGTGGTGACGCGCTCCGTTGTGCGCGCGCTTCCGGACCATTTCAGCGTGCCGGCGACCTGGGGCGGCTGCTTCCACTTGGCAAGACTATCCGCAATTTCCAGGCATTTGCCCAGGTCGGCGGACAGTTCCTCGACCTGCCCGTCCAGGGCGAAGTCTTCGCCGAACTGGCAGCGGATGTCCTTTGCCGAGAAGCCGACGGGTGCGCTTCCCAGTTTCGCCTGCGCCACCGTCAACAGCTCATGCGTTTGATCGAAGCGAGCGCCTGTCCAATCGAACCGGATCGCGTCCTTGCCGCTGACCGGCTTGCCGTCAACCCGCGCGTCGGCGATCGAGACGCCGCCGGCGAGGAGGATGGGTCCTTCAGGCGAGGCCCGATCGGCGCTGACGTTCAGCTCAAGCGTGCCGGCGCATTCGGGCACTTTCTCAAAGTGTGGCCGTAGCTGGCGGGTCAGATAGCCCACCTCTGCCGGTTTGACGTCGAGCTTGCCGTGAAAGGTGCGGCCCTGCGGCTCATACCAGCCCGAGCCTTCGACGGTGACCACACGCACTGGGTCGGACCGGGTCTCGTCGATGCGGCCGTTGGCCTGGAACGCGATCCTGTCGTCCTGCGTACGGCAACTTAGCGAGCAGGTCAATCGGCCCTCCGGGGCGGGGAGCTTCTCCAGCCGGGCAATTCTCCCGGCCGCGGAAACGCAGCGCTTCAGGTCCGCGGTGAGTTGGGAGATTTCCCCGCTCACGCTTAAAGTCTGGCCATACCCGTAGCGGATGTCTTTGGCCGAGAAGGCGAGAAAGGGGCTGTCCAGCTTGGCCCCGGCCACGTCGAGAGAGTGTTCCTTCGGCGCGAGCCGAACGTTCGACCAACTGAAACTGGCGGTCTCGGCCAGCAGCTCCCCGTCGACGCCGAGCTTGTCCACTTCGATACGTCCGCCGGCCAGACTGATCGGGCCGTCCGGCGTGGCCCGGGTGACCTGCGTCCGTGGAATTTTCAGGGTGCCGGCGTGTCGGGCAAGTTCTCCGTGGCCCAGGCCCTTTGCCAGTCGCCCGAGGTAGGCCAGATCGGCCCGGTCGACGTCGATCTCGGCGGAGAAGGTCTTGCGATTCGGCTTCAGCCAGCCCGAGCCGCCGGCCACGACGGCCCCGTCCAGGTCCACCGATGCGCTGTTGATGACGAGCTTGTCCACGCCGCGCTCGCCCAGGATCATGTCGCCGGCAAAGTCGACGCGAGCCCGCTCGAGTTGCAGCTTTCGTTCGCCCGCGGAGTAGGCAAACGATCTGGCGTCCACGCCGAATTTCGCGGCGATCAGGCCCTTCTCCCTGGGTTTCAGCGTCAGCGTTCCCTTGAGCGTTCCCGCCAGCGTGAACGAACCCAGATCGATGATTTGTGAAGCCTGCTGATGCAGCTTGGCCAGATCGGCGTTGAAGCTTCCATCAAGCTTGCGCGGCGTGCCTTTGGCCTGGAAGGCGGCGACCTCCGGCCAGCGCAGGTCCGCGCGTCGAACTTGCAGTCCTTCCCCTTCCTGGATGAACACGTCGAAGTCGGCGCCGATCGGCTTCCAGTCTATTTCCTGCCGGCCGCGGCTCGCCTTCAGGCCGGCCAGCTCGATCTTGCCTTTGGCGGCCGGCCGGCCCCCGCCGGTGACGATGATGTCTTCCAAGAGCATCTGACCGTCGGTGATCTCCACGTCGCGACGGATCTTCATCAGCGCCGGCACCGAGCGCCCCAGCGCCGCCAGGTCCACGCTTCCGGAAATGGTGAGCTTGAAGTCGGGCAGAGCCAGGGACTTGCCGGCCACGACCGCCGCCACAACGTCGTCCCAGCGGATCTTCGCTTGTTGATCTGCGGGTCTGTGGAAGAATCCCACGTGGAGATCGCCGGCCTGACCGGTCAGGTCTGTCCGCCCTTCGATGCGTTCGGGCGTGCCGACGAACTGGCCAGCCAAGGCCAGATCAATCGGCCGGACACGGTCCGCCTTCAGGTGCGGGGCACTGAGGTCCTTGACGCCCGTCTTAAAGACCCCTTCCAGCTTGCCGTCGTCGAATTTGAGCATCGCGTCCACATCCGCCAGTCCGCTCATGCCGGCCCGGGCGAAACCGAATTCGCCCAGCCGACCAACGTCCACATCGGCGGCAACGATTTTCGCCTCGCCAGTCGCTTCGGTCAGGGCGATCTTCCCGCCCGAGACGAGCTGGCGGAGGTTGACCTCGCCGCGGATCCGTCCTCGCCCCGCCAAGCTCAGCGACAGCTCGCCCGACAACGCCGCCAGTGTATTCAGGTCGAATTCGGCGTCGACGTCTTTGATTTCATACGCCCGGCCGTCGGCGTGCTCCAGGCGGACGAATCCTCGGTGGACGGAGATGGTCCCCTTCGGCTCCGGCAACGGCTCGCCGGGGCGCTTGGGGCGAGGCTTCCGCAGGCTCAGGGCCCGGAGGAGGGAAGTATCCCCGCCCGGGTCCACGTACAGCCACGCCCGCGGCGAGTCGATACTGGCCCGCCCGAAGTCCTCTGCGGACCTCAGTCCCCTCAAAACGCCGCCCGCGTAGACGATCTCCTCGACATCGAGCACGGTCCTTCCGTCCGTGTCCGTCACGGCCAACTGCCGCACTTTGCACGGGCCGAACCACGACAGCGAAATGCTCTTCATGCTGATACTGCCGTGGATCTGACCGTTGACCACACCGGCGACGATGCGCACGCCCAATCCTGTCGACAGAATGTACGGCGCCGACAGGATCAGAAGAATAATGACGATCAGCGCCCCTACGAGCCAGCGGAGCCAGCGTCGCTTCCGCCGGCGAGGGCGCTTCTTGGCATCTTCGGACCCTGGCCCGGCGCCGGAGTTCACCGGCTCAGCCTCGGCTCGGTCGTCCTGTCTGCTTGTGGCCATGAGGCTCCTCCAGGTTAGAATTCCGGCCCGCCTACGCTCAAGCCCGCCGTCTGGGGCCGCAAACCGCGTTGTCACCGCAATGCCGGCACGACCTGTAGAGAGGTCCCAAACGCAATAGACCACGTGCAGGTGTGTGGCTTGTATTCATTGTATCCCTGTCAATGTGTGCGCACCAGGAAGGCCGGGCAGCAGATGGATGGCGCTTTGCATCTCCAGGGGTCGCAGGCCCCGCGCGAAACTCCGATCGTTCTCTGCAACGACCCGCTCGCCTCCGGGCTTCATTGTCATTGGCCAACATGCGAGCAAGCGAATACAATCGCCCGCCCATGGAAGCCCCCGTGTCCATCGCGATCGAAACCTCCTGTCGCCGCGGCGGAGTGGCTCTCGGAGCGGCGGACCGACTACTGGAGACCGCACGTTTCCGGGCCGATTCCAGGCAGTCGGTGCAACTGATCGCCCGGCTGGATGAGCTGCTCGCCCGCCACGGGCTGCGGGCGAGGGAGGTGGACGAGGCGTATGTTTCCATTGGCCCGGGCAGCTTCACGGGGCTGCGGGTCGGCATCGCCGCAGCGAGGGTGCTGGGCCAGGTCGTTGAGAAGTTGCGATGCGTCGGCGTGCCGACCGTCGAGGCCGTGGCCGAGAATGCCGCCGCGCTGGAGTTCGAACACCTCGCGGTCGTCATGGACGCCAAGGAGCAGACCGTTTATATCGCGACTTTCGCCCGGCAGGCGGGCGGGCTGGTCCCGGAAGGTCCGCCACGGCTGATCGCAGCGGACGAATTTCAGGCCGAAACGCCTAAGCCTCTCCTGGTTATCGGCGAGGGGCTGTGGTACCAACCTCTTTCCGGAGAGGGAATTACGATCGGCGACGAGGAGTTCTGGCTGCCCACCGTAGAGGGGGTCTGGCGCGTGGGGCGGCGGATGGCCAAGGACGGACAGTTTGAGGATTGCCACCATCTCCGCCCCCTCTACCTCCGGGAGCCCGAGGCCGTCCGACTCTGGGAAAAACGCGCCCGCGGTGGCAAAAATAATTGAAAAATCTTTCTCGCGTCGAGCGGAAATCGTCGCATAACACCTTGTAATAGTGAACTTTATTGAAACTTGCAGGTCTGGCGCAGAAGCCTTGACTAAAGTGCAGATTTGTGAGATACTACAAGGTTAGATGTACTGAGTCGAGGCCGCGGGAAGCGGCCTTTTCCATGCGCGGATTCTCGCAAGTGTTTTCGTGCGCGTGGCTTATGCCAACTCGCCCAGCCGGCTCCGGGGAGCATCTGGCTACGGTCGGGCAGATTGGGCCCCTGATTGCCCCACCCAGGTGGGAGCTACGCCGATCCGGCCAATGGAAAAGCAACTCTGCCGGGCCGTCCCGGCCGGCAGGCGGTTGCCCTCGTGATCGTGGTTGCCCTGACTGCGTGCCCAACTATAATCGGCGTGCGTCCTTTCCGGTAAGTAAGGGAGAATGTCATGGCAGGAGTCTGGCAGAGCGATCTTCTACGCACTCTGATCGGGGGCGAAGACCTTTCCATGGATGCCACGCGCGATCTGTTCAACAGCATCATGGATGGTAAGTTGACTGAACCTCAGATCGCGGCGGTGCTGGTGGCGCTGGCGGCCAAGGGCGAGGTCGTCGATGAGATCGCGGGTGCGGCGACGGCCATGCGGGCGCACGCCAAGAAGATCGACCCCGGCGGGCGCGATGTCATCGATACCTGCGGCACGGGCGGCACCGGGCTCAAGACGCTCAACATCTCCACGGCCGCGGGACTGGTGGCGGCCGGGGCAGGCGCTTGCGTGGCGAAGCACGGCAATCGGAGCAACACCCGCCCCAGTGGCTCGGCCGAGGTGCTGGCGGCGTTGGGCGTCAACATCGAGGCCGATCTTGACGTTGTGACCCGCTGCCTGGCCGAGGCCAACATATGCTTCTGCTTTGCCATCCTGCATCACCCGGCCATGCGGTATGCCGCGCCCGTCCGCAAGGGACTGGGCGTGCGGACGATCTTCAACGTGCTCGGACCCCTGACGAACCCGGCGGGGGCGAAACGACAGTTGATGGGCGTCTTCGAAGACGAACTGGTCGAGACGATTGCCGCCGTTCTGGGCAGACTGGGCTCGGAGCGGGCAATGGTCGTGCACGCCGAAGACGGGCTGGATGAGATTTCGATCTCCTCGCCGACGCACCTCGCCGAGCTGCGGGACGGCAAAGTGAAATCCCGGCGCGTTCAGCCCGAGGATTTCGGTTTCCGGCGGGCCAGCCTGGAGGATTTGGCAGTCGAATCCGCAGAAGAATCCGCGCAGCGGGTCCGGGCGGTGCTGGCCGGCGAGCGCGGACCAGACCGCGATGTCGTCCTGCTCAACGCGGCCGCAGCACTAGCGGTGGCGGACAAGGCCAAGGACATTAAAGGAGGTCTGGTGCTGGCGGAAAAGTCCATAGACTCCGGGGCGGCATCGGCGGCGATGGACAAGCTCATCGAGATTTCCAACTCGGCTTAGTTTTCAATCTCCTCCACGCCCGGCTGGAGGGTGGCCAGCTCCTCGCCCGGCAGGACGACGTGCGATGTTGCCGGCCCGCACGAGGCCAAGCCGCCGTCGCACGGGGCAACGTGGGACTCCAATACGGTGAAGTCCTCGAAACTGCGGACCTCCGCGATCAGATCCCCCTTCCTGACCAGTTGGCCGGGTCGGCAATATGTCACGGCAAAGCCGAGCTGCCCGGCGGTGAAATTGGTCTGCTCGGACGTCCGGTGAAAGACGACCTGCCGTGCAGGAAGCTCCGGCGTGCCGGCCAGCATGCCCAGGTGCTTCATCACGTTCAGCACGCCGCGGCGGGCCTGTTGCATCGCCTCCCAGCTCACTCGGGCGCTGGTGGGCGACATCTCCACGAGGATCGCCGGCACTCCCAGTTCGATCGGCACCCGCTGGTGCAATTGTCCCGGGAAATAGCCCTCCTCGGGCACCTCGTCGACGGCCTCGAAGCCGAACGCCAGGGCGAGCTGGCGGCTCGGCTGGCTGGAGACGACGTAGGAGGCGAAGTTCGGGTCGCAGATGCGGCAACTGTGGAAGTCGATCACGCCGTCGGCCCTGGCGAAGACCTCATGGCTGAGCAGCCACGCCAGCCGCTCGACCCAGGTGCCATCCTTGACGCCGCACCAGACGCGGTTGATGTTGGACCGGGGCGTTCCCAGCGCTGGCTTGATCGAGTCGATCTGGCGCTGATACTTCTCCGGCAGGCGCGTCCGCAGGATCTGGGGGACGTTCGCCAGCGGAAGGATCACCAGCACGCCGCGCATCGTCTCCAGGTCGAGTTCCCTCAGCAGTTGCCCGATCATGGCCGAGCCGCTGTACTCGGTCTGATGCTGGGCGCAGTGGACCACCAGCACCGGCCCGTCCTGCCGCCCGGCGACCAGGATGATTGGAATTCGCACCCCGTCCAGCTCCAGCGAGCCGTGGACGACACTCCCGGCGACTGCTATTGTTCCGACAATGCCAAGCTCCATCCACTTCTCCCGGTTCTCGGCAAGTTTGCTCCTGTTTCACACAGCTAGTGATGTGCTGAGGATATCGACATAAGGTTGATAGCAGAACACACGGTCTCGCTTGCGTCCGGTTATCTCCCGCAGTAGTCCGCGTTCCTGAAAATCTCTTACCAGATTGTTGGCTGTCATTGGGGTCACATTGAGCCTTTCGGCTATCGCTGCCACGGTTTGGACAGGGCGTTCGTAGAGGAGGTCCAGCAACACCAAAGCGTTCATACGCCGCCGCCCCTTTTGTCGGAGGAGAGCTTGGTGTTTTTCGCGCAGGTTTACAATCCGGCGGGCGGTTTCGGTGGCTTGCTGAGATACTTCGTAAACCCCACGAAGGAAGAATTGAAGCCATTGCTCCCAGTTACCTTCGTCGCGAACTCGTTGCAGGCGGGCATAGTATTCGTCCTGATGCTCCCTGAAGTGGAGGCTGAGGTAGAGGAGCGGCCTAGCCAGGACTCGCGCGTGACAGAGCATAAACGTGATCAGGAGTCGCCCGATGCGCCCGTTCCCGTCTAGGAAAGGGTGAATCGTTTCGAATTGGGCATGGACCAGCCCGCACTTGATCAATAGCGGCACTGGGAGTTCCGAATGTAGGAACATCTCTAGGTCCGCCATGGCCTTCAGGACCTCGTTAGGCGGCGGCGGCACGAAGGTGGCCTCTTCTATAGTGCAGCCCGGCGGGCCGATCCAGTTCTGGGACTGGCGAAATTCGCCGGGGCTACGCTCCTGTCCGCGAACGCCACGGAGAAGATATCGGTGAATCTCACGGATCAAGCGCAAAGAAAGAGGTATCTTGCTCAGCCGAGCCAACCCGTGGTTCATGGCGCGTACGTAGTTGACTACCTCCCCTACGTCGGAAGGGACCTCTCGTCTCGTAGCTCGAGTTTCGAATTCCAAGAGGTCGCCCAGCGATGACTGAGTTCCTTCGATCTGAGAGCTTAGAACCGCTTCCTTCCGCACGTACATCGCCACAAAGAGATCTGGGTCAGGCAGCATGTCCGCGAGCCCGTCCAGTCGCCCAAGAGCCCGATCCGCGTCTGACAACACCTGCCAGAGGGCGGGGACCATGTCAACGCCCGGCTTGGGCGGGATGGGCTGGGGGACGAAGGCGGCATATCCTTCCCGGTGCTTCACGTATCTCCCTGCTCGCAAGGGTTGTCTTCGTGTTGGCACGGATTGGCGCTCCTTCCATCCTGGGATCACGATAGCCAGCCGCATACTATTATAGTTTGTTTGTCAAAACTATAATAACGATTCTCT
>Ga0315541_1000245_pt1 | contig 57792 bp, 56 predicted proteins | sample SalMarSW160190MG_FD_203095 | JGI IMG/M metagenome (GOLD analysis project Ga0315541, IMG submission 203095) | Salt marsh sediment microbial communities from the Plum Island Ecosystem LTER, Massachusetts, United States - Salt Marsh Sediment SW1601-190 ... | reverse complement strand
GCTCCTTGCTTCTCAGCCGCGTCTCAAACTTTGCATGTTCCAGCTGTGCGTACTTGGGGTCAAGGAGCACGAGGGCGCCAGGTAGTTCTGGCACGTATCCCCAGATGTGGTGTGCATACTCGTGTCGCCGCGTCCGCACCGGTTCAATGAACTTCCTCACAGCCCGGAAAAGCAGGAAATCATCGTCGTTCAATGCGATGCGTGCGGCAGCAAGGGTCGCGGCCCGCTGCCCGTCGCTACTGGTAATTGCGGCCAGCATAGAGGCAACCACAAGTAGATCAGCCTCAAGAAACGTGGCCGTGGTGACCAGTAACTGCCACTCAATCTCGGACCACGTAGCGAGCACCTCCATGACCCCGGCCGCCAACTCCGGCTCTTGGGCGAAACACCTTGGCGACCAAACCGCCACCAGATTCGGGCGAACGCGGCTCAAGGGCTGTGGGCTCATGGGGACGACTCGTGGATAGCGGCTACATCTCCATTCTCAGGGAGCGGATTGAAGATGCCTACCACCATCACCCGACTGGCTGTGGGGGGAGCTTTGGGGAGATTCTGTGTTGGGAGATCCACACGAACGGGCTGACGTTCATATGGCTCGCCGAAAAGTGGGGAGTAAGCCTCCCCACCCTCGGCGAGTTGATTTGGGACCACTGCAAGCGGCTAGAAGAACTGCCGACCGTGAATCATGAATACCGCGTCGGCTAGCACTGAGCTTTCGCCGTCAGTTCCGTGCAGCGCTGGCACTTCGGCAACCCTCCCGTACCGGCCACCTTATACTGCGGCTCGATATTGTTGCCTTCGGTGCACTTCGTGCACGTGTGGTACACGTCTTTCTGCTTCTTGCTGTGGAACGGGGGGACAGTGGCCATGGACGCACCTCCGCGCAATCGTGAGCGGGGGGCCGGTCACCACAGATAACTTATGCGTCGGCGCTTCTAACTCGCCAGCCCCGGTTTATGTCGTCCGGCGCGCAGGATGGCGGACGTGGCCTTGCGTAGACGTTCTAGCCCCTCACGCCCCCCCGTCACCTTCTCGTTTGCGGGGCTTCGGTCCTCTTCGTTTGTACGGGGCTGATCTTTCTTCGTCTCTTTCTTCATGCGGGTTGCCGCCGATCCGCCCCCGTAAGGGTGGCATAGGTGAGGCGACGGGCCAGCCCGTCGCGGAGAAGCCTACGGAAGCGCTCGCCGTCGTTGGCCTTGCGGGTGTTGAAGCGGAACGCCTGTTCGTCCAAGTAGCGGAAGACATGGAAGGGCTCGATGGACACGTAGGTTCCGTGGATCGCACGCTTGACCAAGGACCAGAAGTTCTCAAGTCCGTTGGTGTGGACGCGGCCCTTCACGTAGAAGGAGGCATGGTCCACAACGTCGTGCATGTAGTCCTTGGAGAGGCCAAGGTAAGAGCGGTGCTGGTCCGTGTAGACCGCCGCGCCAGTCTCGACGTTCTTGTGGATCTCGGCCTGCATCCGGGCCTTGGTGGTCTCGTCGAGAACGGTGGTGCGGATGAGGGAGTGCTCGGCACCACGGGGACGCTCAAGCAGACCCATGACGGCCACTTTATCCATCATGCCCGTGCCGTGGATGATTCTTTCGCGGCGGGTGCGGTGCATGTTCTTGGCCTTGCCGATGTAGGTCTCATCGGCCTCAACCTCCCCGTCCATCTTGCCGGAGCCGTCGGACTGCATGGCGAGGCGGATACGGTGGAGCATGAACCAGGCGGTCTTCTGGGTGACGCCAAGCGCACGGGCCAATTCATAGGAGCTGATCCCGTTCTTGGAGTTGGCGAGCATCCACATTGCCGGGAGCCACTTGTTCAGGCCGATGGCGCTGTCCTCGAAGATCGTGCCGACCTTGATGGAGAACTGCTTCCGGCAGTCATGGCACTTGTAGATGCGGCGGGACTTGATGAAGTAGTGCTCACCGACCGCGCCGCAGTGGGGGCAGGTCTGCTCACCATCGGGCCAGCGGAGCGCTGCCACGAACTCGTGAGCAACGTCAGGGTCCGCGAAGTAGCGGACCGCCTGGAGCAGGGTTTCGGGGGCTTTGGGCTTGCGGGCCATCGTGCATCAACCGTGTCTGGGTTTCGTTCTGCTACCTCAAGATAGTGGGGGTCGATGGGTGTGGCAAGTATATTATTGCCCTGATTAGCTCACAGAGATCGGCTAGGTCACGTCCTCCGATCCCGAAGTGCTCCTCAAGCTCTCGAGCTGACAGAACCGTGGTCCGCTCGTCAGATCCCGCGTAACGGTTTGCGAGGTACTTCACGCCCCTCGCCACCAACTCGCGATGTCTTTGCGCCTCTGGGATAGAAGCCAGTCCTTCGGGGCCCAGCCGACACCTAGCGCTGGCGTCGTCTAGGTCGAAGCTACAGACGAGCAAGTCCGGGCTGAGGTCCGCCACCACTGACTCAAGGTAGCCCAGGTGCCGAAGATCTCGCCGCAGCACGCGAGTTCGCGGCCACCACCCGTCCTGAGCGAAGCGCCGGTAGACGGCAGAGAGCACTTCACGGTGCGCATCGGAGAGCTCATCCGGTGACAAGGTCATGGCTCGCGTGACGTGGGCTGGATTGAATGAAGGCGCCGCCTTGTATGACTTGGCGTTCTACTGCAGGCGCAACTTGCTGACCCGGAGCGCGAGCCGCTAGGCGAGTGCTCCGGACCGCTCCGCCTGCCCTGCAGTATCAACGCCGGGTTACGTAGAACGTCCCAACTTCAGAGCACTGCCGCTAAAGCCCGCCGCCCCGATGCGGCGTCGCCGAGGCATGCACGGACGTGACCGACAGGCCGCGCGTGCGAAGGAGATCCTGTACTCCCGCGCTAGCCATGGCCTGGTCGGGCCCGGGGCCCACGATGACCTCAGGGAGCACAGAGGCCTTCAAGCCGTTCAGCCCAATGGACGTGTACGGCACAATCGCGCCCCGCAGGGCGCGAAAATCGACCTTGAACCTAGGAATGGCCGGTGGCTCCTCAGGTAGAATGGCCAGCCGCCACTCCTGCTCATGCTCAAAGGCCGGATTCTTGAAGAACGCCGCCGCGATCGACAGAGCGCCCATCAGCAGGTGGCGGAGCGGTGCGCCGTCGTCCAATGCATCGGGATCTAGCGGAACCATACGCTCGAGAAGTCCGGCGATCACATCGCGTTGTCGCGCCACATCGTACACGACAGGTGCGAAGATGGCGGTCGGTTGCATCGTCGTCGCCAGTGCCGAGAGATACGCTGCCGCGAAGCCGATCGCGTAGCCCTGCGTGGCATAAGCCCGCCATTGGGAGAGTTGGTCCCGCGCCTCGGAGAAGCAGGCTACGAAAGTGGTCATGCCTCGCAACCTGCCCAATTCACCTGCCAGGTCCCCCCACCCGGGATGCATGGGCGCCGTCACACTTCGGATGGCATACTCCGCCAACGATAGGGCGTATGCCCATTCGGACGCGTCGTTCAGAAACCGGACGTCGCTTGCCCAGATGGACCCCGTGGTGAGAATGCCGAGGGTACCTGAGGACGTGGTATAGTGGTAGACAACTGGGGGCGGACCGGTTTCGGGCACCCGTTGCAGCAGTTGATCGACAAAGGGGTCGAGGATCTGGTCCGTCAGCGTCGGACTACGTGAGCCGTCGGCGGCTCCGGATGACGACTCCCGCACGATTCCTCGCAATTGACCGCGATGGTTGCCGTTCTACTTAACGACTTGGCGTTGTGCTGCACGCGTAACATGCTCACCCGGAGCACGAGCCGCTAGGCGAGTGCTCCGACCCAGCTGCTTACCGTGCAGAACCAACGCCTGGTTAGGCAGAGACATCTCGCGCTACTCATAGGGAGTGTCCCGCCCGTGGTTTCGCAACAGAATGCCCGATCTCGGGGCTTGTGCTTTCGTCCGAGCAGGTTGGAATTGCAGTCGATGTTCCGCGTTGGTCGGCTTGCGGAGGTGTGCATCTTGCTAGACTCGATTCTCACGATCTTGGCCTCGACGCTTCTCGGCGCCGGAGCAGGGTATTTCGTCAGCAAGAAACAAGACACCGACCGTGCGAAGAAGCGGAGGGAGGCCGTTGCGGCCGCCCTTTTGGCTGACCTTCAGCGCATCCGCCAGGAGCTTGGCCCCCCGCACGACGAGATTGTCGAACTCCGGTTTTACGGCTCGCACCCGCTCCCTCCGAGCATTCACGAATGGACGAAGGGGCTAATCCCAGAGCTGGCGGATTTCGATGCAGATCTGGTTCTCGAGTTCTTCAGGCTAGAACGTGCACTTCACAACTACGCGGTGACTCTCAAAGCGTACCGCTCCACTTTGGATGCACTTACAGAGCGCACGGATAGACGTGAGGGCCTTTCGCATGAGCTGGAGGCACCAGGCAACCATGACGGAGATCCGTCTTGGGTGGATCGGTTGAACGAGGCGGCCGCACTCGACCGGGAGATAACGGCCCTTGGGGATCAGAACCAGCTTTGGCACGACTCCGCAGTTGATGAGCGAAAGCGCGCCGTGTCGATCATGGAGCGGATTGACACGCGATTGCTTACGGTTCTGCCGTCGGAGAGGCAAGTAGAACTCCTCCCTGCCCGCAGCGGAGAAGGTGCTACTGATTCGGTCCGATAGGTCGGCGTATCTGACCCGCGACGTCTCTGCCTAACGATCAGGATTGTTTCCACACTCTACGCGCGGAAGGTGTCCGGGGCGAGGGTCACGGGAGTGTGGAAACGATCAGTTGAACTGAACCGGTGCGCGGTGGGTGGGGCTATGGAGATTGGTGCGCGCAGGGGTGGCGTGGAAGGGCGCGGAACCCAATGAGGTGTGGGGCCGTCGCGAGATGCGGTGAGGAGTCTGCCTGCGAGTAGGTCGTCCGGACCCGTGGGAGACGCCCCGGCAAGACGGGGGCGCAGCCGAGGGCAATGACCCCGGGTCAGGGGGCCAGGCTTCAGGCTGCGGCACGGCGGGCTCGCGGGTACGGAGGTGGACGCTCCAGGACCTGGACGCAGCGGAGGACGCCCTCCTTGCAGTGGGGGCAGAGGCGCAGCCCGTGGGGCAGGAGATCGAGAAGGACTTCGTCGCCCTCACCGCCCTCGGCCTCGTGCTCGGCGTCGACCTCAGACGGACCGAGGGCGTCGCGGCAGCAGGAGAGGAGCCGGGCGCGGCTGCCGTTGGCGAGGAAGCCGTAGTAGCGGATCCGGACGAACCCGCGCGGGAGGACGTGGAGCAGGAAGCGGCGGGCGAACTCCTGGAGCGAGAGGGTGAGGGTTCGAGCCCGCCGGCTCCGGTAGTCCTTGAAGCGGAACGTGACGCGCTCATCGTCCACGTGGAGCAGGCGGTGGTTCGAGATGGCGACGCGGTGCGTGTAGCGGGCGAGATACTCCAGGACGTGCTCGGGGCCCTCGAAGGGCGGCTTGGCGTAGACCACCCACTCGGTGCGCCGCGCCTCGTGGAGGAGGCGGTTGAACGCGGCTGAGTTCCGGTAGGCGGCAAGGCGGCCGTGCAGCTCAATGCGCCCTTCCCGAAACGCTTCGGCGAGTTCTGCGAGGAGCTTGCCCCGGAAGAGACGGCTGAGCACGCGCACGGGGAGGAAGAACCCGGGGCGGCAGGGCTTCCAGGTGCGTCCGTCGTCGGCCAGGCCGCCCGCCGGGACCACACAGTGCACATGGGGATGATGGACGAGGGTCTGACCCCAGGTGTGGAGGATGACGAAGAAGCCGAGGCGGGCGCCGAGGTGGCGGGGGTTGGCGGCGATCTCCTGAAGCGTGCGTGCTGCTGTGCGCAGCAGCAGGTCGTAGACGACCTTCGGGTTCTGGAGCGCCAGCGGCGCCAGGCACTGCGGGATCGTGAACACCACGTGGGCGTAGGGCACCGGCAGCACCTCCCCCTGGCGCGCTGCGAGCCAGAGCGCCTGGGCACTGCCCTGGCACTTCGGGCAGTGGCGGTTGCGACACGAGTTGTAGGAGATCGTCCGCTGCCCGCAGGCATCGCACGCATCGACGTGGCCACCCAGTCGTGCCGTCCGGCACGCCAGGATCCGATCAACGACCGAGCGTTGCTCCCAGCTCCAAGCGGGGCCGGCGGGGCCGGCAGGCTGAGCCTCGAGGTACCTCTGGAAGACCTCCGCGACCTCGTGCCGAGGTCGCTCGGCCACCTATCCGACAGGCACGAGGTCCGCGCTCAGCGCATCCAGTGGACTCCGCGTGGTGAGCACACGCTCCGTCGCCACGTGCGTGTAGACCTGAGTCGTCCGTAGCGAGCGGTGACCCAGCAACGTCTGGATCACCCGCAGGTCGGTGCCGGCCTCCATCAGGTGCGTCGCGTAGCTGTGACGCAGCGTGTGCGGACTCGCGGGCTTCGCGATCCCCGCCCGCACGCGTGCCGCCTTCAGGGCGCGCTGGATCGTCGAGGGACCCATCGGCTGGTCCACCTCCTCGCCGGGGAACAGACAACTCTCGGGCCGATACGCCCGCCAGTATACCCGGAGCCCTTCGAGGAGCACGCTCGACAGCGCCACCTGCCGATCCTGGTCGCCCTTGCCGTGGCGAACCGTCAGTACCATCCGCGCGCTGTCCACATCCCTCAACTCGAGTGCCAGCGCTTCACTGATCCGTAGCCCCGCCCCGTACAGCACCATCGCCACCGTCCGGTGCTTCAGGTTCCCGATCGCCTTCAGGAACCGCACCACCTCCTCCGGACTCAGAACCACCGGGTGCCGCCGCTTCAGCCGAGGGTACGGGATGTGCGGTATCATCTCCGGCCGATCCAGCGTCACCCGGTACAGGAACCGGAGCGCTCCCACCACCTGGGCAAACGCCGAGCGCGAGATGCCGCGTTCTTCCTTCAGGTGGCGCAGATAGCCGTGAACCTCTTCGGCCGTCAGCGTGTCCGGAGAACGCTTCATGTGCCGCGCCATCTCCGCGACCCGCGTGATGTAGATCCCCTGCGTCCGCTCCGCGTAGTTGCGGATCCGCAGGTCCGTCAGCATCCGCTGCCGTAGCTCACTCATCGGTCCTCCTGGACGGGGTTGCGTTGGGGTTACCCAACGTACTCCGTCCTCTCCGCGGACCGACCGCCGCCTTACGCCCTGCTCACGCTGTCTGGATCTGACCTACTTCGAACGCTCGACCACCCACCGCGTAGCGGTTTAGTTCAACTGAGATTCTGTAGATCCGCGTCATTCCTCGGAGCGTCGCACCAACGTCCATGTATGCACCTTACAGTGAGCTCGTGGCAATCCGGGAGGATGCGGCGAGCGCGCCCTGCACGTCCTGATGGTCCGCCGCTGGACGGCTCATCCGGATCCGTGTAGCGGAGACTTTGCCGAAGGTTGGGCTGGGACTGGTGCGGAAGAGGGTGGCTTCAGCGCCGTGGTGTCTCCGCCGATCACACGTTCGTGGAGGCGTCAGTTGAGGTCTCCGATGATCTTGATCACGACCTGGCGGAGATCATCCTGGGGAAGGTGGTCCCCCGACTCCCAACCGCGGATCGTGCTCTCGCATACACCGACGAGCCGGGCAAACCGTTCTTGGGTGAGGCCGTTCACCCTCCGGTAGGCCCTCAGGCGGTCGGGCAGGGCCTCGCCAGCATCGACGGGGGAATAGCCGAGGAATCCCAGGATCCTCGGCCAGTGCTGGAGGGCCGGGGTCGTGAGGTTCCGCTCCCAATGGCTGACGGTGGTCTTATCGACGGCGAGCTGGGCCGCCAACTCCCGCTGGAGGAGACCCGTCTCGGTTCGCTTCCGTCTGACGTGGTCCCCGATCGTCTGAAGTTGGTTGGGATACCATGGCGAATGGGGTCTTGAAGCCTTGAGGGTGACATGACAAAAAGGCAACGCAGGAGTGCCCGTGCGGGTACTGGGGCGACGGATCGGACCGCTGCCGCTGCGAACCGGAGCATGTGGTCCGCTACCGGGCCCGGATCTCCGGCCCTCTCCTGGACCGACTCGACCTGCACGTGGAGGTGCCGTCTGTGCCCTTCGCCAGCCTCGCCGACGGCACCCGGGGGGAGGCCACCAAGGCGGTCCGGGCGAGGGTGGCCGCCGCCCGCGCCCGCCAGGTGGAGCGCTTCGCCGCCTTTCCTGGCGTGTACGCGAACGCCCAGATGGACACCGGGCTCCTGCGGTGCTTCGCGCGGCCGCGTCCCTCCGTCTCGGGGCTCCTCCAGGAGGCAGTGGAGCGAGGCCTCTCGGCCCGGGCGTACCACCGCGTGCTCAAGGTGGCCCGCACGCTCGCCGACCTGGATGGGCGGGACGAGGTGAGCCGGGAGGATGCTCTGGAAGCTCTTACCTACCGCGCCCTCGACCGGCGCGTCCCGTAGGTACGCGCCCGGCGCCGTGTCCGGGGCTCATCCTCGCTCTCGCCCTCCCCGTGCTCGCGGGGATCCTGGGCATCCTCCTCCTGCAGGGCTACAAGCGGATCCGCGACCGGCGCGAGGGAGTAACCGAGTCGGCTTGAGCCGTCCTGCCCGGTGGCCTTCCCGGGTGATACCTTCGAGGCCATGTCACCCGCCCCCAAGCGCTCGGCGACGGCTGCGTCCGAGCCTACCACCGGACGTCTCCTGGCCGCCTTCGGCGCGCTGTACGTGATCTGGGGCTCGACGTACCTGGCCATCCGCTTCGCCATCGAGACCCTTCCTCCCCTCCTCATGGCGTCGGCGCGCTTCCTCGTCACGGGAAGCCTCCTCTACGTCTGGGCGCGCAGCCGGGGCGCGCCTCGTCCCACCCGGTCCCAATGGAAGTCGGCGGTGGTGGTGGGGGGGCTCCTCTTCGTGGCCGGGAACGGCTCCGTGGTGGTGTCCGAGCAGTGGGTCGCCTCCGGTCTTGTGGCACTCCTCGTGGCTTCCGTCCCGCTCTGGATGGTGGTCTTGGACTGGCTTTGGGGCTCGGGGCTGCGACCTTCGCGCCGCGTGGTGTCCGGCCTCTTGCTGGGGTTCGCCGGCGTGGCGTTCCTCGCCGGGGGGCCCGGAACGGGCGTGGAGGACGCTCGCCAGCTGGTGGGGAGCATCCTGGTCGTGTTGGGCTCCCTGGCGTGGGCAGGCGGATCCATCTACGCCCGCCACGCCGATGTCCCGTACCGCCCGCGCCTCTGGGTGGGGATGCAGATGTTGGCCGGGGGCGTCCTTCTCCTTCCCGTGGCGGTTGCCGCCGGAGAGCTGGCGCGCTTCGAGCCTGCCGGCGTCTCCCTGGGCTCGGCCCTGGCCCTGGCCTACCTCATCGTCTTCGGGTCTTTGGTGGCGTTCAGCGCCTACATCTGGCTCCTGGGGGTGTCCACGCCGGCGCGGGTGGGGACCTACGCCTACGTGAACCCGGTGGTGGCCCTCTTCCTCGGCTGGGCGCTGGCCGGCGAGCCTCTCACCTTCCGGTCCATGGTCGCGGCTGCCATCATCGTAGGATCCGTGGCCCTCATCACCACGGAACGCCCCCGGGCCGGGACATGAGCCACTACCTGGACTTCGCCGCGACCTCAGCCCTCCGCCCTCCATCGGTGGCGGAGGCCATGGCCCGCTTCGTCCTGGAGTGCGGGGCGACTCCGGGGCGGGGCGGATACGCCCCGGCACTGGAGGCAGGGCGCCTGGCGCTGCGCTGCCGCCGGGCGGTGCAGCGGCTCCTTGGGCTCCCTGGAGGCCCGGGGCGCATCGCGTTCCTGCAGAACGCCACCCATGCCTTGAACACGGCTCTCTGGGGGGTGCTCGGGCGCGGCGATGCCGTGGTGGTCACCGCCTACGACCACAACGCCGTGCTGCGACCCGCCGCATCCCTGGCCAGGGAGCGGGGCGTCGAGGTGCGCATGCTGGGGGGAACCCCCGACGGCCAGCTCGACTGCGAAGTGGGCGAGCGGCTCCTCCGGGGAGCCCGGCTCCTGGTCGTGAACAGCGTGTCCAACGTCCTCGGCCAGCGGCTCCCCCTGGAGGAGCTGGTGGGGCTCGGTCACGCGGCGGGGGCCCTGGTCCTCATGGACACGGCCCAGGGCGCCGGCCACATTCCGCTGGAGTGCGGGGCCTTGGGCGCGGATCTGGTGGCCTTCACCGGGCACAAGGGGATGCTGGGACCCCAGGGAACCGGTGGGCTCTGGGTGCGGGAGGGCGTCGAGGTGGAGCCGCTCCTCACGGGGGGGACGGGTGGTGACTCCACCCGCCGAGAGATGCCCGACGCCATGCCGGACCGGCTGGAAGCCGGCACGGTGAACGCGCCGGGGCTGGCGGGGCTGGAAGCCGGGCTGGCGTACGTCCTGGAGCGGGGGGTCGAGGAGATGCACCGGCACGAGTCGAGGCTGAAGCGGAGATTGAGGGCTGGGTTGGTGGGGATGCGTGGGGTGACGGTACTCTCACCGGAGGCGGAGCAGGGCGTGGGGATCGTGACCCTCACCACCCGGATCCTGGATCCGGCCACCCTGGCATACCGCTTGGAGGCGGAGTGGGGGGTACAGGGGAGAGCCGGGCTCCATTGCGCGCCCGAGTGCCATCGCCTCCTGGGTACGATGGAGACGGGGGCGCTGAGGCTCTCGCTGGGGTGGGCTTCCTCCGAGGAGGACGTGGACCGGGCCCTGGAGGGGATCCAGGCGCTCACCGGGCCCACGCGGGTCGGGCCGAAGCCGCGGGTCGGCTGAGCCTGTGCAGAGGCGGAGATGAGAACCTTCATCGCACTGAACCTTCCCAGCAGGAAGCGCCAGCGGATCCACCATGCGGTGCGGACGCTGCGCGAGGAGGGTCTGCCCGTACGCTGGGTGGAGCCCGACAACCTGCACCTCACGCTCAAGTTCCTCGGGGAGATCCGACCGGAGCGCCTCGCCGACGTGGAGGGCGCCGTGGCGCGGGTGGCGGCCACCACGCAGCCGTTCACCCTGGTGATGGAGGGCTTCGGTGCCTTCCCCACGGTACGCAGGCCGAGGGTGATCTGGATGAGCGCCCAGGCCACGCCGGAGCTGCGCTGCCTCAAGCAAGACCTGGAGTGGGCGTTGGCGGACTTCGGGTTCGAGGCGGAGACGCGGGCGTTCCACCCCCACGTCACCCTGGGCCGGGCCGACCCTGGCGACCGCGCTGGCGCGTTCCGCACGCTCGACGAGATGTTGGCGCGGTTCGACGTCACTTCCGAGGTGGCCGTGCGCACCGTAGACATCATGCGGAGCCACCTGTCGAAGGAGGGTGCCCAGTACCGCGTGCACTCCGCGGTCAAGCTGGGCGGGGGCTGATCCGATGAGGCTCGTGCGTGTCTTCCTGGGCGTCGTCGTCCTGGTAGGGGTGGCGTACGCTGGGTTCCGTTGGGGACCGGCGGTCTTCCCGCAGGTGGAGGGCTTCCTGGGCCTGGCCGGGTCGGGCTCCACGGTGGGAAGGGCGGAGACCGGTGCACCCGGGCCCTCTCCAGAGATCGCGGAGATCACCCTCGACCGCTTCGAGCGCTTCCGCCGGGGCGACGGGGAGAGGCGCCTGGCCTTGGGCGGCACCGAACTCTCCTCGTTGGTGCGCTACGCGCTGCCCGGGCTGGTTCCCCAGGGCGTGGCGGATCCCACCGTCACCCTCCACGAAGGGCGCGTCCGCATCACCGCCCGGGTGGCCACCGAGGCCTTTCCCCGCCTTCCCCGACTGGAGGAGGTGATGGGACTCCTTCCGGACACGGTGCTCATGGAGATGGAAGGAGCCCTGGTCCCCCTGGACCAGTCGTTCCTCGCCCTTCTCGTGGACAGGGTGGAGGCGTCTCGGATCCCCATCCCGAAGCGGCTCATCGCCGACATCCTCGCCGGGCTGGGGCGGGAGGGACCGTCCAGCCTCCCTGCCGCCGCGCTGGCGGTCCCCATTCCCGACGGCGTCGCTTCGGTGTTCGTCCAGAAGGACAGCCTCGTCCTCGAGGCCAGGAGGTAACCCATGGCCCGGCTTCTCATCGTGGACGACGAGCGCTCCATCAGGGACGCTCTCGTCCAGGTCTTCGAGTACGAGGGACACGATGTGCGCGGTGCCGCCGACGGGGCGGAGGGGCTTTCGGTGGTGGCGGCCACCCGTCCCGACGTGGTCTTCCTCGACGTGAAGATGCCCGGTATGGACGGCCTGGAGGTGCTGGAGCGGATCCGCGAGACGGACCCCTCCGCCCTCGTCATCATGATCTCCGGCCACGGCACCGTCGATACGGCCGTGGAGGCCACGCGGAAGGGCGCCTACGACTTCCTGGAGAAGCCGCTGGACACGGACCGGCTCCTCGTCACGCTGAAGCGCGCGCTGGAGTTCAGGGGGCTCACCGCCCACGTGGAGGCGCTCCGGGACCAGGTGGAGAGCCGCTACGAGATCGTGGGCAACTCCTTTGCCGTGCGGCAGGTCCTGGAGCGGGTGGAGAAGGTGGCTCCCACGGATGCGAGGGTGCTGATCACGGGGGACAACGGGACCGGAAAGGAGTTGGTGGCGCGCGCCGTCCACCGCCTCTCGGCGCGGAGTAAGGGTCCCTTCGTGGAGGTGAACTGCGCGGCCATCCCCTCCGAGCTCATCGAGTCGGCGCTCTTCGGCCACATCAAGGGCTCCTTCACCGGGGCGGTGTCGGACAGGGCGGGGAGGTTCGAGCAGGCGGACGGGGGAACCCTCTTCCTCGACGAAATCGGAGACATGTCGGCGGCGGCCCAGGCCAAGGTGCTCCGGGCGCTGGAGCAGGGAGTGGTGACGCGGGTGGGCGGCTCCAAGGCCATCGAGGTGGACGTGCGCGTCGTGGCCGCAACCAACAAGGACCTCCTGGCGGAGATCGCCGAGGGGCGGTTCCGGGAGGATCTCTTCTACCGGCTCAACGTGGTGCCCATCCCGGTTCCTCCCCTCCGGGACCGGAGGGAGGACATCCCCATGCTCGTCCACCACTTCGCCAAATCCATGGCGCGCTCGGCCCGGGTCGGCGCGAAGGCGTTCACCGACGCCGCCATGGAGCGCCTGACCTCCCGGGAGTGGCCGGGGAACGTGCGTGAGCTGCGCAACACGGTGGAGCGCCTCCTCATCCTGTCTGCGGGAGACCAGGTGCGTGCCGAGGACGTGGACCTCCTTGCTCCTGGCCGGAGCGCCGCGGTGCCCGTGGGGAGCGAGCTCCTGGGTGCGGACACCTTCGCCGACTTCAAGGAGCGGGCCGAGCGGGCGTTCGTCCTCCACAAGCTCCGGGAGAACGATTGGAACGTGGCGGAGACCGCGCGCAGGGTGGACATGCCGCGCTCCAACCTCTACAAGAAGATCGAGAAGTACGGACTGGCCCGGGACGTCTAGCCTCCGTAACTTCCTTCCACGACATGATCGGCGGGTGGGTCACCGACGGAAGCCGGTGCAAGTCCGGCGCGGCCCCGCCACTGTGAGAGGTCCGAGGATACCTCGGAACGCTTGCTCATCCATGCCACTGGGTGATTCATCGCCCGGGAAGGCGGGCAATGCGGCCTCGAGCCAGGAGACCTGACCCACCCAAGCCTCGCCGCCGTCTCCGAGGGGAGCCGGGAGGGACCGTGTTCTTTCCCACGTGCCCCGCTTTCCCCTCCGGGGGGACTGCGGGGCTCATCGTTTCCAACCGTGGGGGAGGAACGCACATGAATGGCCGCACCGCACTCGTCTCCGCAGCTCTCTTGGTTGCTGCCGCCCCGGCGGAAGCGCAGGAGGACCCTTTCATCCTCGATGGGCTTGTGGTGACCGCCAGCCCCTCGCCCCGAGCCGTCGGAGAGGTGGCCCGCTTCGTCACCGTCCTGGACGGCGCCTCGCTCCGCGCCGGGGGGCTCACCCTGGTGACCGACGCCCTGCGCGCCGTTCCCGGGCTCTCCGTCGTCCAGGGTGGCTCCTGGGGCGCCAACACCTCGGTGTTCCTGCGCGGAGGGGAAAGCGACCACGTCCTCGTTCTCGTGGACGGCGTGCAGATGAACCAGCCGGGGGGTTCCTTCGACTTCGCCGGCCTCACCCTGGAGAACGTGGAGCGCATCGAGGTGGTCCGGGGCCCCGCCTCCTCTCTGTACGGGTCCGACGCCATGGCGGGGGTGATTCACGTCATCACGCGCTCGGGGCGGGGTGCGCCCCGGTGGGAGGCCGCCGTCCGCGCTGGGAGCTTCGGGCGCAGGGAGGCGTCCCTGCAGGTCGGGGGAGGCGGAGCGGACCTGGGGTGGTCGTTCTCCCTGGCCCACTTCCGCACCGACGGCGTGCTCCCGCGGAACAACGCCTTCGACAACACCGCCCTCTCGGCCAACGTGCGGCTGGCGCCCGACGCCTCCACCCGGGTCGGCGTGGCGTTTCGCGTTTCGGATCGCACGTACCACTTCCCCACGGATGGCGGTGGCGCCGTCACCGACGTGAACGCCTTCACCTTCGGGGACGAGACCTCGGTGTCGGTAAACGCCTCCCGCTTCCTGTCGGACCGCGTCGAGCTCCGGAGCGCGATCTCCATGGCCCGGGGCAGCAGCGGCACCGACGACCGTGAGGACACGCCCGCCGACACTTTGGGTTTCTATGCGTTCGCGAGCCTGGACCAGGTGGAGCGGGCCACGGCGGACGTGCGCGCCAGCATGAGCCTCGGTTCCCTGGCGTCCACCGTGGGCGCCGAGGTGGAGCGCCAGCGCCAGCGCTCCTTCTCCGAGTCCCTCAGCCAATGGGGCCCCAGCGTCGGCCGCAGTGACCACGACCGGGACAACCGGGCAGGCTACGCGCATGTCACCGGCGTGCGCGGTCCCCTCGCGTTTGCCGGAGGCGTGCGCGTGGAGGACAACGAGCGCTTCGGGCGCTCCGCCAGTTGGAATGTGGAGGCAGCGTGGCGCCCCGCCGGGGGCACGCGGGTGCGTGCCTCTGCGGGGAGGGGCGTGAAGGAGCCGACCTTCTTCGAGAACTACGCCGAGGGGTGGGTGCGCGGGAACCCCGAGCTCGCCCCCGAGCGCGCCCGGTCCGTGGACGTGGGGGTGGAGCAGGAGTTGGTGGGAGGGCGGGTGAGGCTCGAGGTTTCGGTGTTCCATCAGCGCCTGCGGGATCTGATCCAGTACGTGGCGTATCCGGCATCTCCCTCCGACCCGAACTACGTGAACGTGGCCGAGGCCGTCGCCCGCGGCCTGGAAGCGGGTGCCGGGGTAGGGGCCGGGGCGTTCTCGGGGGGCGTGCACTGGACCTGGCTGGCCACCGAGGTGGTGCGGGCGGGAGGTGATGACGGTCCCGACGCCGACTTCGTCACGGGGGCGCGCCTGCTGCGGAGGCCCGACCACTCGGTGGGAGTGCACGGATCCTTTGGCTGGGCATGGGGATCGGTGCGCGCGGATGCGCGCGTGGTGGGAGCGCGCGATGATCGGGACTTCTCGTCGTGGCCCACGCGCCGGATCGCCCTTCCGCGCTATACCGCGGTGGACGTGTCCATCGAGGTGCCCGTGGGGAGGTCTCGGATTGTGCTCCGGGTGGAGAACCTTCTGGACGCGCGCTACGAGGAGGTGGCGGGTTTCCAAGCGCCAGGGCGAGCCGTGAGCCTCGGAGGGCGGTTCACCTTTGGTGGGACCTGACGATCTCCGTCCCGTCTTCCAGGTTGTAGAGCGCCTCTACCGTGCGGTAATCCCTCACCGAGAGCGAGGTCGCGGTGTTGGTCGGGTACATCACGTCTCGGGGGTTGTCGGAGTGAGGGAGCCCCAGCGCGTGCCCCATCTCGTGGGCCGCCACAAGGCGGATCTGGTCCGGGTCCATGGGTGCGCCCCACGGATACTGGGTGACGATCTCCAGCGACAGGACCCTCAGCCCGTTCTGGGGGCTCCACATCACCGTGGCGAGGCCGATCTGGGCTCCTGCCAGCCGCGGCACCCAGCGCACCTCCACGTGGGCCGGGCGGGTGCCTCGCTCGTCCACCACGATGGGGAAGGGCTGGCCGTTCCAGGCCCGGATCCCCGCCGATGCCGCGCGGTGCAGCCGCTGGCCGAGCGCCCGGTCCGAGATCTCCGGCGCGGGGAGGTGGACCACCATGGGATCCTGGGATTCCCGCCAGCGCTGGATGCGGATCCGGTCGTAGGCGGAGAGTTCGGCGCACAGGTAGCCGGCGTTGCGGCAGGCGACCGCCTCCGGGAGCACGGGGCGGCTGGAGGCTGTGGGGGTGGACGGGACGGACGGGGCAGGAGAACCCCTGCCGGAAGGGGTGTCGGCGGTCGACGGCGACTCGTCCCGATCTCCCAGGAGCAACGCTGCGCCTGCGGCCACGAGGAGGACGGCCACGAGGGTAACGGGGTCGAAGCGGCGCCGGCGCATGAGGCAACGTACGGGTCCGGCGGGCGGGTCGAAATGCGCCGACCCCTTTTCCACACCCACACGAAGGGCCTACCATCATGACGCATCCGAGGATACCGAGTGGGGAGCTCTGAGCCTGTGGACGAACGCGAACAAAGCGAGCACGAAGAGACGGCGGCGGGCCCGGACCCCGAGGAGGGGGCCCCCTTCCAGGCGCCCCCGGAGTTCGGCGTGCGCTGGGGCTTTGTGCGCACGGTCTGGGAGTGGGCCCGTACCCTCGCCGTGACGGTCGTCGTGTTCCTGGTGCTCCGGATCTTCGTGGTGGAGGCGTTCCGGATCCCCACCGCCTCCATGGAGAACACGCTCCTGGCGGGGGACTTCCTCCTCGTGAACAAGGCGGTCTACGGCGCCGAGGTCCCGGGGACGATGCTTCGGATCCCCGGTTTCTCCGAACCCCAGCGGGGCGAGTTGGTGGTGTTCATCCCGCCCCACGAGCCCTCGAAGAACTACGTGAAGCGCCTGGTGGGTATCCCGGGAGACACACTGGAGATGAGGGACAAGGTGCTCCTGCGGAACGGGCGCCCGGTGTCCGAGCCGTATGCCCGATACCAGGACCAGGACGGCGACGCGGTGCACCCGAACATGAAGTGGCAAGCCGACCACGTCATCGACAGCGCCGCCGAGGAGTACCGCCCCACCCGCGACAACTGGGGGCCCCTCGTGGTGCCCGGGCACCGGTACTTCTTCCTCGGCGACAATCGGGACAACAGCGAGGACTCGCGCTACTGGGGCTTCGTCCCCCGAGAGGCCATCCGTGGACGCCCCTGGTTCGTGTACTACTCCTTCGACCCCGCGCTCCGGGGTCACGTGCCGTGGCTGCGCGGCGCCCGTTGGGAGCGGGTGGGCAGGGCGGTGGAGTAGAGGGGCGCCCACGACGCGGGGCCGTGAGGGGTGGAGTTGCGCGGCGTGCGTTCGATCCCGATTCTACCCTGCGCGCCGACCCCCTCCCCTGGCGTGAGCGCTCCGCATCCGCGGTGCCTTCGGCAGAGGGAGATCGCTCCCTGTGAACACCATCCGATGAGCTTCTCCTCCAAGCGAGGGATCGCCAGGGAAGGCTCCCTGGACCAGTACCTCAAGGAGATAAGTCAGTACCCGCTCATCAACCGGGAGGAAGAGGCGGAGCTGGCGCGGCGTATCCGCACCTGCGACGAGGAGGCTCTGGACAAGCTCGTCCGCTCCAACCTCCGGTTCGTGGTGTCCGTGGCCAAGAAGTACCAGAACCAGGGCGTGCCCCTCTCCGATCTCATCAACGAGGGGAACCTCGGCCTCATCCGGGCCGCGCACAAGTTCGACGAGACCAAGGGAATCAAGTTCATCAGCTACGCGGTCTGGTGGATCCGCCAGGCCATCCTCCAGGCGCTGGCCGAGCAGAGCCGCATCGTCCGGGTGCCCCTGAACCGTGCCGGCGCGCTCCACCGCATCGGCCGCCGGAGCTCGGCGCTCCTCCAGGAGTTGGGGCGCGAGCCCACCGTGGACGAGATCGCCGAAGGGCTGGACATCACCCAGGAGGAGGTGGAGCGGACGCTGGCCATCAGCCAGTCCCACTTGTCCCTGGACGCGCCCCTCACGCCCGGAGAGGACAATCGCCTCCTCGACTACCTCCCGGACCAGCTCTCCCCAGGGCCCGAGGACGAAGCGTACGAGAGGGCGCTGAAGCAGACCATCGAGGAGGCCCTCTCCTCCCTGAAGGAGCGGGAGGCCAAGATCCTCCGGCTCTACTTCGGCCTCGACGACCAGGATCCCATGACCCTGGAGGAGATCGGGGCGCTCCTGGGGATCACCCGGGAGCGGGTGCGCCAGATCAAGGAGAAAGCGCTGGTGCGCCTGCGCCACGCCTCTCGGGCCCGGTTCCTGGAGACCTTCATGTAGCGCCTGGGCCCGGCACTCCCACGGGTGCTGGGACCGCCCGCGTCCGGTTGACACTCCCCCGGAAACCGATCTATCATTCATAGCTCTATATCCGAACCGCCTCAATTGGGCGCTGCATGAGAACGTACACCCCGAAAGCCGACGAGATCGAGCGAAAGTGGTTTGTGGTGGACGCGGCCGGCAAGCCGCTGGGCCGCCTCGCCACCGAGATCGCGCGCATCCTCCGTGGAAAGCACAAGCCCATGTACACCCCCCACCTGGACACCGGAGACCACGTGGTCGTGGTCAACGCCGCCCAGGTGGTGCTCACGGGAAACAAGGCTGACCAGAAGACCTATTTCCGGTACACCGGCTACATGGGCGCGGAGAAGCACATCCCCTTCCGCCGCATGGCCGGCGCCCATCCGGAGCGCATCGTGGAGATGGCCGTGAGAGGGATGATGCCCAAGAACAAGTTGGGCAGGGCCATGTACAAGAAGCTGAAGGTGTATGCTGGAGGTGAGCACCCCCACCGGAGCCAGCAACCCCAGCCCCTGGACATCTGAAAAGGCAACCGAGCGAGATGGCTGAGAACCAGATCCAGACCGTCGGCCGGCGGAAGACGTCCACGGCCCGCGTGACGCTCCAACCCGGCAAGGGGGAGTGGAAGGTCAACGGCCGCACCCTGGCGGAGTACTTCCCCAGGGAGACCCACCGCATCCGCATCGAGGAGCCGCTTCGCGCCGCAGGCGTGACGGGGCAGTTCGACGTCACGGTGCGGGTGAACGGTGGTGGGCTCACCGGCCAGGCGGACGCCGTCCGCATGGGGTTGGCGCGCGCCATCGTGAAAACCGACGAGGAGACGCGTCCGGCCCTGCGCGAGAAGGGGCTGCTCACGCGGGATCCCCGCAAGGTGGAGCGCAAGAAGCCCGGTCGCCCCGGCGCCCGGAAGCGCTTCCAGTTCTCCAAGCGTTAGTCGCACGGAAACGGCAGCGCTTCCCATCCTGATCGGGGCGTAATCGGCCCCACACAACGAGAGTGGAATCGACATGCAGGAAGTCGGCCTGAACCAGCTCTTGGAGGCGGGTGTCCATTTCGGGCACCAGACCAGCCGTTGGAACCCGAAGATGAAGCAGTTCATCTTCACCGAGCGCAACGGCATCCACATCATCGACCTCAGGAAGTCCCTCGACCGTCTCCAGCAGGCCCAGCAGGCCGTGCGCGAGGTGGTTCTCCGCGGTGAGCGGCTGCTGTTCGTGTGCACCAAGAAGCAGCTCCGCAGCATCGTCGAGCAGGAGGCGCAGCGGTCGGGCTCCTACTACGTCACCGAGCGCTGGCTCGGCGGCATGCTCACCAACTTCCAGACCATCCGGAAGCAGATCCGCCGGCTCAAGGAGCTGGAGCGGGGCCAGGAAGAGAACGCCTTCGAGTTCTACACGAAGAAGGAGCGTCTCATGCTGGACCGCGAGCGCCAGAAGCTGGAGAAGTACCTGGCCGGCGTGAAGGAGATGGGACGCCTGCCCGGCGCCGTGTTCGTGGTGGACGCAAAGCGCGAGACCATCGCGGTGCGTGAGGCGAACCGCCTCGGCATCCCGGTCATCGCTATCACCGACACCAATGCGGACCCGAGCCCCATCGACTTCCCGATCCCGGGGAACGACGACGCCATCCGTTCCGTGGGGCTCATCTGCGCGGCCGTGGCCGATACCATCGAGGAAGCACGCCGGGAGGTCCCTGACGACCAGCGGCGCACCGACGAGGTGGAGGCGACCACCTACTCCACCGAGACAGGCGAGACCACGGAAAAGGACCGGCCGGCGCGCAAGCGCCCGCGGCGCAAGCGGCGTCCGCGCCCGGAGGTGATCGCCCAGCACCTGAAGGGTGAGGAGGAGGGCGGTGCCGCCGAGGGCGAGGCGGTCGAAGCGCCGACGGGCGGGGAGCCGGCCGCCGCAGCCGAGCCGGCCGCCGCAGCCGAGCCGGCCGCGCCCGCGGAGGCTCCCAAGCCCCGCAAGCCCAGAGCGAAGAAGCCTGCGGCCGTCACGGTGGCCCAGGGTGGGGAGGAGGCCCCGAAGGCCGAGTAGGCTTTCCGGGCCGACGGGCCGCGAGGCCCGGCTTGTGTCCCCCGGTGGATGTGGGGGACGTGCGGGAGGCGGCAGCGGCAACGGAACGCATCCGTTGGCTCCGCCTCTTTTCACGACCCGGCGGCAAGGTGCCCCCGGGTCCGCCAATCCGAATACGGACGACGACAGACGATGAGCTTCAGCGCCCAGGACGTGAAGAAGCTCCGCGACATGACCGGCGCGGGGATGATGGACTGCAAGAAGGCCATGGAGGAGACCGGCGGGGACATGGAGAAGGCCGTGGACGTGCTGCGCGCCAAGGGGGCCGCCAGGGCGGCCAAGCGCGCGGAGCGGTCGGCCAACCAGGGCTTCATAGGCAGCTATGTCCACTTCGACGGGAAGACCGCCGTCATCGTGGAACTCAACTGCGAGACCGACTTCGTGGCCAACACGGCGGACTTCCGGGCCCTGGCCAAGGACCTGGCGCTGCACATCGCCTCGGCGGCACCCCTGGCCGTGTCCCCCGCCGACATCCCCGCGGACGTGGTGGAGCGGGAGCGCCACGTGTACGAGGAGCAGGTGAAGGAGGAGGGAAAGCCCGCCGCCATCGCGGGGAAGATCGTGGAGGGCAAGCTGCAGAAGTTCTACAAGGAGAACACGTTGCTCGCCCAGCCCTTCGTGAAGGACCAGGACAAGACCATCGAGCAGCTCGTCGCGGAGGTGGCCGGCAAGACCGGCGAGAAGATCTCGGTGGGCCGCTTCGCCCGCATCAAGGTCAGCGAGCGCTGATCCGCCTCCTCAGGGGAGCCCTGCCATGAGCGACGTGGGACAGGAGCCCAAGTACAAGAAGGTCCTGCTCAAGCTCTCGGGCGAGGCCCTCGCCGGGGAGCGGGGTTTCGGCATCGAGCCCGCGGTGGTGGACCGGCTCACCGACGAGATCCGGTCCATCGCCGCCATGGGCGTCTCCCTGGGCGTGGTCATCGGCGGGGGGAATATCGTGCGAGGGGCCATCGCCTCCCGGCAGGGGATGGACCGGGTGCAGGCGGACTACATGGGAATGCTGGCCACGGTCATCAACGCCCTGGCCATCCAGGATCTCCTGGAGGCGAAGGGCGTGGAGACCCGGGTCATGACCGCCATCCGCATGGAGCAGCTCGCCGAGCCCTACATCCGGCGGCGCGCCCTGCGCCACATGAAGAGGGGAATGGTGGTCATCTTCGCCGGCGGGACCGGGAACCCCTACTTCTCCACGGACACCGCCGCGGTGCTGCGGGCCATCGAGATGGAGTCGGAGGTGGTCATCAAGGCCACGAAGGTGCAGGGCGTCTTCACGGCGGACCCGAAGAAGGACCCCGACGCCCGCTTCCTCCCCACCGTCAGCTTCCAGGAGGTCGTGGCCCGGGAGCTCGGCGTGATGGACGCCCCGGCCGTGTCCCTGTGCAAGGAGAACGGCCTCCCCATCATCGTGTTGAACCTGGAGGAGCGGGGCACGGTGGCCGCCGCTATCCGTGGTGAGCACGTGGGAACCCTTGTATCGTAGAAAGCTGCAGCGAGACAACGACTGCGGGAGCGTCGGGGCGGCGCGCCCAACCCTCCGCTCCCGCCGGACGAGACACCAACGGAGAGATCATGGCAACGGTCGAGGAAGCCAGGAAGCGTATGGACGAGGCCCTGGACGCCATGCGCCGGGAGTTCGCCTCGGTGCGCACCGGGAAAGCCACGCCCGCCCTGCTGGACACGGTTCGGGTGGACGCGTATGGCGCCAAGATGCACGTGAACCAGGTGGCCACCATCCACACCCCCGAGCCCAGCCTCCTGGTGCTCCAGCCCTTCGACAAGTCCCTCATGCACGCCATCGAGAAGGCGATCCAGACCGCCGATCTCGGTCTCAACCCCTCCAACGACGGGAACGTGATCCGCGTGCCCATCCCCGCCCTCACCGAGGAGCGCCGCAAAGAGTATGTGAAGCTCCTGCACAAGATGGCGGAGGAGGGCCGAGTGTCGCTGCGCCACGCGCGGCGCATCACCCGTGAGGAGCTCCATACGAAGGTGAAGGAGCATGAGGTTTCGGAGGACGACGCGCGCAAGCGTGAGGAGCAGCTGGAAAAGGTAACCCAGGAGTACCAGGCGAAGATCGAGGAGCTCCTGAAGCACAAGGAAGCCGAGGTGATGGCGCTGTAGCGACATGAGCGCCGACGACTTCCTGGACCGCATCCGCGTCAGCGGCGACGTGCCCCGGCACGTCGCCGTCATCATGGACGGGAACGGCCGGTGGGCCCGTCAGCGCGGCCTCCCTCGGCACCTGGGCCACCGGGAGGGGATGAAGGCGGTCCGTGAGGTGATCGAGGGGGCTGTGGACGTGGGAATCCAGATTCTCACCCTGTTCGCCTTCTCCACGGAGAACTGGCGCAGGCCGGAGGAGGAGGTCTCGGCCCTCATGTCCCTCCTCCAGCTCTACGCCCGAAAGGAGCGCGCCGAGCTACGGCGCCAGGGCGTGGAGGTCCACGTCCTGGGCGAGCTGGAACGGGTGGACCCGGCCACGCGCCGAGCGGTGGACACCATCGTGGACGGCACGCGAGGTGGCGCGGCGCTCCGGCTGAACCTCATGATCTCGTACGGCGGGCGGGAGGAGATCGTCCGCTCGGTGCGGGAGCTGGCGCGGCGCGTGGCCGCTGGCGAGCTCGCGCCGGAGCAGGTGGACGAGGAGCTGTTCTCGTCCACGCTGTTCACGGCGGGCCTCCCCGACCCCGACCTCCTCATCCGCACCTCCGGGGAGTTCCGCGTCAGCAACTTCCTTCTCTGGCAGATGGCGTACACCGAGTTGTTCATGTCCCCGGTGCTCTGGCCCTCCTTCTCACGGCAACACCTCTTCGAGGCCGTGCTGGACTTCCAGCGGCGGGAGCGGCGGTTCGGACGCGTCGGCGCGCCGTGAAAGACCTCAGGGCGCGTCTCGTCGTGTCGGGGATCGGGATCCCCGCCCTCCTGTTCGTGCTGTTCAAGGGTGGGTGGGTCCTGGGGGTCCCCCTGGCTCTGATCGCGGCGCTGGGCGCCGGCGAAGTGTACCGCTTCGCCGAGTGCAGGGGGACTCGGCCCTTCTCCTGGATCGGGATGCCCGTGGCGGCGGCGCTGGTGGCGCTGGCCGTGGTCAGGCCCGAGTTCCTCGCCTTCGCCCCGTGGGCGCTCGCAGGCCTGGGGCTCCTCGTCATGGCGGCGCTGACGCTGGCCCTCTTCGCCCGCGGGCCCAACGGCTCGCCTCTCGGTGCGGTGGCCGTCACGTTGTTCGGAGTCGTGTACGCCGGCCTCCCCATGGCATGCATGGTCCTCCTGCACGCTGTTCCGGCGCAGGTGGGTTGGGGGGCGCTGCACCCGTCCCCCTGGATGGGGCTCATGGCCGTCCTCCTCCCCCTGGCGGCCACCATGTTCGGGGATGCGGTGGCGTACTTCGCTGGCTCTGCCTGGGGACGGCGCAAGCTCTTCCCCTCGGTGAGCCCCGCAAAGAGCTGGCTGGGTGCTGCGGTGGGGGTCCTGGGGGCGGCGGTGGCAGGGATGATCTGGCTCGCCATCGCCCGGGGCCACCTCCCCGGGATGCCCGTGGAGGGGTTCGGCGCCGCGGCCGCCCTGGGCGCGGTCCTGGGGGTGGGCGCCATCGTGGGAGACCTGGCCGAGTCCACGATGAAGCGCGAGGCGGGGATGAAGGACTCGGGGCATCTCTTCCCGGGCCACGGGGGCGCCCTGGACCGTCTGGATGCCCTCACGTTCACCCTCCCCATGGCCTATGCCCTCTTCTGGTTCCTCGAGGTGACGGCGTGATACGCATCGCCATCCTGGGCTCCACCGGGTCCATCGGGCGGAGCACGCTGGAGGTGGTGGCCCGCCACCCGGACCGCTTCCAGGTGGTCTCCCTGGCGGCGAATCGGCGGGTGGATGCCCTGGCCGCCCAGGTGGCCCGCTTCGCTCCCCGCTCGGCGGTGGTGGCCGACGAGAGCGCCGTCCTTCCCGCGGGGGGAGGCGCCACGGCGTGGGCGCGGGGGAGGCAGGCCATGCTGGATCTGGCCGGCTCCCCCGACGTGGACGTGGTCGTGAACGCTCTGGTCGGCGCCGCGGGCCTCGAGCCCACCCAGGTGGCCCTGCACGCCGGGCACCGGCTTGCCCTGGCCAACAAGGAGTCGCTCGTGGCCGGCGGGTCCCTGGTCATGAGGGCGGCGGAGGGACGGGACGGGGCGGAGATCGTCCCCATCGACTCCGAGCACAGCGCCATCCTGCAGTGCCTGGAGGGGTACGACCGCTCCTCGGTGCAGCGCATCACGCTGACCGCGTCCGGAGGCCCCTTCCGGGGGTGGAAGGGAAACGACCTCTGGCGCGTGCGTCCCGCCGAGGCCCTGGCCCACCCCACCTGGGACATGGGGGCGAAGATCACCGTGGACTCGGCCACGTTGGCGAACAAGGCCCTGGAGGTCATCGAGGCGCACCATCTGTACGGTCTCGGGTACGAGAGGATCGGCGCCGTGGTCCACCCTCAGTCGGTGGTGCACTCGTTCGTGGAGTTCGTGGACGGTTCGGTGTTGGCTCAGGTGGGGTTCCCCACCATGGAGCTCCCCATCCTGTACGCACTGAGCTACCCGGAGCGGGTGGAGGACGCGGCGCTGCGCACCTACGACCCGGTGCGGTCGTCCCCCCTCACCTTCGAGAACATCGACCAGGCCGCCTTCCCCCTGTTTGCGTTGGGTGTGGAGGCAGGGGTCCGGGGAGGATGTGCCCCTGCGGTGTACAACGCAGGGAACGAGATCGCCGTTCAGGCGTTCTTGGAGGAGAAGATCCGCTTCCCCGAGATGGCCGAGGTGGTGACGCGCGCCCTGGAAGGGGTGGGCGACCACGAGGTCTACGAGGTCGAGGACGTGCTGGCCGCTGACTGCGCGGCCCGGAACCTGGCGGCCCAGGCGGTGGAACGCCTGGGCAGGGCCCGAACCCGGACGACTGCATGACCATTCTTGCGACGCTCATCGTTCTCGCCGTGCTCATCTTCGTGCACGAGCTGGGCCACTTCGCCGCGGCCAAGGCCGTGGGCGTGGAGGTTCAGCGCTTCTCCATCGGCTTGGGCCCGAAGCTCTTCGGCGTCCGCCGTGGGGAGACGGAGTACGTGCTCTCGGTCATCCCGCTGGGGGGCTACGTGAAGATGGGTGGGATGGAGGACGAGGTGATGGAGCGCATCGAGGGGGGCGCGGAGGAGGCTCCACGGGTCCTCGGGGCCCGGGGCTTCGACACCAAGCCCATCTGGGCGCGCACGCTGGTCATCAGCGCCGGCGTCATCATGAACATGCTGTTCGCGTTCGGCGTGTACACGTACCTGGCGGCCCAGTGGGGTCTCCCTCAGCTCGACACGACCCGGATCGGACGCGTCGAGGCGGAGCTCCTCCCGCCGGGCACGGAAGCGCTGGCCCAGGTGGAGCCTGGGTCCTACGTGACCCGGATCGGGGACTCGGCGGTGGAGGACTGGGGAGACCTCCAGGAGGGGCTGTACGCGTCGGTTCCCGGCCCGCTGCGCATCGAGCTCACGGGCCCGCCGCGGACGGTGGACATCCGCATCCCCGCTGAGGAGCCCCAGCGCCGGGACCTGGTCCGCGCCGTGGACTCGTGGGTCGACGCGGGCGTCGGGGCGGTGAACCCCGGGTCCCCTGCGGACAGGGCCGGGCTCGAGGCCGGCGACCGCATCGTGTCCGTGGACGGGGTGGAGGTGCGCAACTGGTACGACTTCGTCCATGCGGTGGAGTCGCGCCCGGGCCAGCGGGTGGAGATCGCCATCGAGCGGGAGGGGCGCGGGCTGATCCGCGCCCTGACGCTGGACGCCGAGAGCGCCACCCGAGCCGACGGCTCGGTGGTGCAGGTGGGAAAGATCGGCATCTATCCCCCGGTGGACGAGTACTCCTACCGGGACGTACCCCTGGGCCAGGCGGTGGTGGCCGGCGCCCAGGAGACGGTGGCGGTGACGGGGCTGATCCTCGGCTTCCTCCGGGACCTGTTCACCGGCGGGGTCTCGCCCCGGTCCATGGGGAGCATCGTGACCATCGGTGAGGCATCCGGTCAGGCTGCCGCCGCCGGCGCGGACACCTTCCTGCGCTTCATGGCCCTCTTCAGCGTGAATCTGGCCATCCTCAACCTCCTTCCCATCCCCGTTCTGGACGGGGGGCACCTGGTGTTCCTGGCCATCGAGGCCATCCGGGGGAAGGCGGTGTCGGTGGAGCAGCGCCTGCGCTGGAGCAACGTGGGCGTGCTGGTGGTGGTGGGCATCATGCTCTGGGCTCTGTCCAACGACATCCTCCGGCTCCTGGGCCTGTAGCGATTCCCGATGGCGAAGCGCGCGCAGACCAGGGGCGAGGAGCTGGCCAACGCTCTCAGCCACGGTGCCGGGTTCCTCGGCGCTCTGGCGGCCATCCCCATCCTCGTCGTCAACGCAGTGCAGCGGGGCGGCGCCGCGGATGTGGTGGGGGGAACCGTCTTCGGCGCGACCATGGCGCTCCTGTACCTGGCCTCCGCGGCGTACCACCTGGTGCCGCAGGAGAGCACGACCAAGGGATGGCTCCGGCGCGTGGACCACAGCGCGATCTACCTCCTCATCGCCGGGACGTACACGCCCTTCACCCTGGGCGTTCTGGGCGGGCCCTGGGGATGGTCGCTCTTCGGGGTGGTCTGGGGCCTGGCGTTGGTGGGGGTGGCGCTCAACCTGGCGGCGGGGGTGCGCTGGCCCAGGATGTCCACCCTGGTCTACCTGGCCATGGGGTGGCTCATCGTCATCGCCATCGGGCCGCTCCTTGAGCGGGTGCCCGGGACCGGGATTTCCCTGCTCGTGGCAGGGGGCCTGGCCTACACCGGAGGCGTGGTCTTCTACTCGGCGCCACGCCTGCCCTTCGCCCACTTCGTCTGGCATCTCTTCGTGCTGGCGGGGACGACGCTCCACTTCTTCGCCGTCCTGGGTTACGCCGTGTAGCTTAGGGAGCATCCGCAGCACGTCCCTGAGCACATCCCCGGAGTACGTCCATGCCTCGCCGCCCGGCCTCCCCGCGTCCCGGCATCGCCACGCGGACCCCGACCCTCCTCGCCGTCGCCTTCGTCCTCTGCCTGGTGGCGCCGACCTCCGCCCAGCAGGTGGACGTGGCGGCGTTGGATACCTACTTCGCCCATGCTCAGGAGGCGTGGCCGGTCCCAGGCCTCTCGGTGGCCATCGTCAAGGACGGCCGCGTGGTCCTGGAGAAGGGGTACGGCGTGCGGGATGTGCGGGGGACCGACCCCGTGGACGAGCACACCCTGTACGCCATCGCGTCCAATTCGAAGGCGTTCACCTCGGCCGCGTTGGCCAAGCAGGTGGACGAGGGGAAGCTCTCCTGGGATGATCGGGTCGTGGACCACCTCCCCTGGTTCCGCCTCTACGACGAGTACGTCACCCAGGAGATGCGGATCCGCGACCTCCTTTCCCACCGCTCCGGCTTGGGGACCTACTCGGGTGACCTGCTCTGGTACGGGACGCCGTACAGCGCCGAGGAGGTGGTCCGACGGGCCCGCCTCCTTCCCCAGGCGTACCCGTTCCGGTCTGGGTACGGGTACTCCAACGTCATGTTCATCGCCGCCGGGGAGGTCCTGCGCGCGGTGAGCGGGCAGGATTGGGATCGCTACGTCGAGGCGAGCTTCTTCGCGCCCCTGGGGATGAGCCGCTCCGTCACCTCGACCCACGCCCTGGCCGAGAAGGACAACGTGGCCACCCCCCACAAGTACCTGGCTGGCGAGACGCTCCCCATCGGCTGGTACAACTGGGACGCCATGGGCTCGGCGGGAGGGATCATCTCCTCGGTGCATGACATGGCGCAGTGGCTGATGGCGCAACTTGCGGGAGGGACGCTGAACGGGACCCAACTCTTCAGCGCCGACCGCCAGCAGGAGATGTGGACCGTGCAAAACCCCATGGCCGTCACCGGAGCGTACCAGGCCCGCTACCCCTCCACCCACTTCCGGGGCTACGGCATGGGGTGGAGCCTCAGTGACTACCTGGGCCGCAAGCTGGTGAGTCACGGCGGCGGCTACGATGGCATGTACTCCCAGGTCGCCCTGGTCCCCGAGGAGGGGCTGGGGATCGTGGTGCTCACCAACGGCATGACCGACATCGCGGGCCCCCTGGTGTACCGCGTGCTGGACGCCTACCTCGGCGGCCAGCCCCGGGACTGGGTGGGAGAGGCGCTCCCGCGCTGGAAGAAGTCCCGGGTGGAGTTCGAGGCGCGTCTGGAGGCCTTCGAGAAGAACCGCGTCTCGCGCACCAGGCCCTCGTTGGCGCTGGAGCGGTACGCCGGCTCGTACGGCGGCGATCTCTACGGCGACGCCACGGTGACGCTGGAGGGAAACTCCCTCGTGCTCCGTCTCCTTCCGAACCCCGATCTCGTCGCCGACCTGGAGCACCTCCACTACGACACCTTCCTCATCCGCTGGCGGAAGGAGTTGGCTTGGTTCGGGAAGGGCGCGGCAACGTTCGTGCTGGACGGGGCGGGGGAGAGCACCGAGTTGAAGCTCGACGTGCCGAACGACGACCTGTGGTTCTACGAGTTGGAGCTGAAGCGGAGGCGCTAGGGCCGGACTGCGGCGGGGGATTCCGTTCAGTGCGAGCGCTCGGCCGCGACTGCGCCCTGGTCCTGCTCTGCTTCGCGGCGTGCTCCCGGGGCTACCCTACCGAGCTGGGCACACTGGTGCAGAAGGACAGCACCTACCTCGCGCCCGGGACGCTTCTGCCGTTCTCAGGGCCCGTCGTGCGCCACTTCGCCGGCGCACCGGACAAGGTGCAGATCCAGGGGACGCTGGAGAACGGGACGTGGGAGGGGGAACTCACCGTGTACCACGTCAGCGGTCGGATCCGATACCAGGGCCGCCTCTCCGCCGGGGCCCCATGTGGGGCCTGGGTGGAGAACCGGGAGGACAAGGAGGCGGGGAGCCTCTACCTGATGCTCAAGCAGGACATCGAGAGCATGGGGATCTACCCCGAGTGCCCGGACCGGAAAGCGCTGATGTCCTCGCTGCTCAGCAAGTGAGCGCCGCCCACAGGGCGTCCGGCCCCTCCGCAACCACGTCCACGACGGGAGTCTGAAGCGACGCGCGGAACGCTCCGAGGAGCGCCTCGGCGGGCACCGCATCAGCCACGTAACCCTGCCCCTCGGGGCGGGGGAGGAAGGGGTTCACCGTCACGGCTGCGAGAGGGAGCGGACGCTCCACCGCCACCTCCACGCCGCGTTCGCGGCACCGCTGCAGCGCCGCCGCCATGGCCATGGCGTCGCCGCAAAGGAGAGGCAGGACCGGGTCGAAGAAGGTGACCGCAGCCACCCGTCCCCGGAGCCTCCGGTCGTGGGTGACCTTCACGATCACGTTGGGGTGAACCGGGAGGAGGAAGGAGAACTCCACCGGCGTCCCGTCGGCGCCCGCCGTGGCCTCCACGAGCTCGTCCACGGTGGGGAAGGGGGTGTGGACCACCGTGGGCGCGCCGACGCCCCCGTGGGGACGCATCGGAAGCCGGAAGAACGACTCCATGGCTGCTGACTCCCGCACCAACACCGGGATCTCCGGCGTCCTCGCCGCTCCCGTGGCGAGGACGAACGCCGACGCCACGGACATGGGCGCGAGACGGTTCAGGGCGCCATCCACCAGGATGAGGGTGGGGCCCAGCGCCTGCACCTGTTCCACCACCCGGGCCAGCTCGCTCCTCCGGTTGGGCCCGGCGAGAACGATGGGCCCGGCTTCCAGGCACCGGACCACGAGCACCTCGCCCAGGGCCGTCCGGGACCCGGTGGACGAGAGTACCTCCCAGCCTGCTGCGGGGACGCAGGAATCCGCGGTCGTGGCTACGGCGCCGGGAGGGAGCACGATGCGCGGCTTGGGGAGCCCGGTGACGTTGTCCACGGTCTCGCCGTCGTAGCCGATGCTCGTGACCGCCACGGGGACGCCGCGCCCGTGGGCCGCCGCTACCAAGGCGTTGAGGGCGGTGGTCTTCCCGGTGTTCTTCGCCGTGCCGGCGATCCCTACGATGCGTGCCTCAGCGGCCATCCACGGTCACGCTCCCCCTCCCGAACGTGCCTGGATAGGCACCGTCCTCCGCGTTCCCCAGTGCTCCGGCGAGGATGGCGTGGGGGAGGCTCTCGAAGCTCGCGACGTCCTCGAGCGTGGCGACGATGCCGTCCGTGATCTGCTGGGTGAAGCCTTCGACTCCGGGGGTGGGGTGGATCTGGGCGCTTCCCATGAACCGGTACGCATCGGCCACGGCGCGCATGGAGTCGATGCGCGATGCCAGGGCGATGGGCCCCCGGGAGTAGGCTTCGTCGGTGGATGCCACGGTGATCGCCTCTACGCCCGCCGTGGCGGCCAGCGCCGCATGGTACGAGGTGGCGTTGGCCGACTGCACCCGGTCCTCGGTCTGTGTCATGAAGGCGATGGGCTCACCTGGCCAGATGGGCGCGTCCATGATGCTCCGGAGTGAGCGCACCTTGGCCAGGTTGTAGTCCACGAAGTTGTCCGCCATCTGCCCATGAAGCACGATGTGCGGTCCGTAGCAGAAGAGGGGCTTCAGGATGGGGCGCGCCCCCACCGCGTGCCCGAGGGCGGCGGTGATGAGGAGGCCGGCCAGCGTTTTCCAGGCGGGGACCCCGCTCAGCTCGTCGTTGCCGGGGATGTCGAAGCCCATGCCGTGCCGGGCGGCGATGCGCATGGCCTCCAGACCGTCCACGGCCAACCGCTCCGGGTCGGTTCCGGCCCCCAGCGATCCGTACACCAGGTTGATCTTGGTGAGGTCGGCTCCCGCGTGCGCCGCCAGGAGGACGGTCTCGGGGGTGTTCAGGCCCCGGTGGGCCCGCACCGTGAGCAGCGACGCCGGGTCCAGGAGCTCCCGCATGAGGCGGATGTTCTGGGCGGATGTGATGGTGCCGTCGTTCTCGTGGGTCAGGAGGCCGTCCAGCAGCCCCTCGTACCGCGCCTCCCAGGAGGGGTTGATGAGGAGGAAGCCGTCCATGCCGTAGCGCTCGCACACCTTGGCGTGGAAGATGTCCATGACCGGGCACCCGCTCCCCAGGAACTTGAACATCAGCGGCTTGTCGCCGGCGTGCCGGATTCCGCGAGCTCCCACCGGCTTCCGCTCGGCGAGGAGGGCGCGGAGCGCCTCCACCTCGCCGTCCCGCACCCTCCGCACTCCCTTGGGGAAGATCCCGTCCCGGTTCCCCTCCAGGATGGGCTGGTCGCAGAGCGCGTCGTACTCCCGCCCGATCCGGCCCCGCTCGGGCTCCGGCGCGGCGAGCATCCGCTCCCGCAGGGAGGCCCGGCGTACCGCCGCGGTGGTGCGGCCCGCCGCCCACGCCAGCGTCCGCTCGGTGATGGCGGAGAGGAGCGCCTCCACCCGCGGATGGTGCACCTCGTACGTGAAGCCGGCGGTGATGTCCGGCTTCGTCCTGGCGACCCTGGCCGCTCCCGTGGAGGGTTCCTTCCCCTCCACGTAGGCCACGACCTCGTCGATGCCGCTGTGCTCGCCGAAGCCCCGGTCGAAGCCCAGCTCCGCTGCCAACTCGGGGGTAACCGGCTTGCCGCCGATGACGATCCTCGAGCGCTCCCGCACGCCCGCAGTGTCCAGGAGATCCACGAAGCGGGCCAGGCGCTCGGCCACGCCGTACCCCAGGGTGCGGCTGACCATGATGAAGTCCCACGGCTCCGCCGCGGCACGCCGGACGATCTCTTCCGCCGGCAGGTCGGGGGAAAGCAACTCGGTCCGGTGCCCCCGCTCGGCGAGGGCGTTGCGGATCATCTTGATCCCGACGTCGTGGACGGGATCGAACGGCACGCACAGGATGGACTTCACTGGTCTCCCTCCTGCGCTTCCCCCAGCCATGCGTACCGGGCGGCGGGCTTGTGGACCGTGGCACGGAGGCGGACGCGCACCCCGTAACCGTCGAACTCTTCGAACATCACGTCCACGTCGCCCAGGTTCAGCTCCCGGCCCAGGAGGCGCGCCAGGTCGCGACCCTCCTGGGCCGATGAGCAGACCAGGTAGGTTTCCACGTCCACCGCGTCCAGGACACGGGAGAGGGCGGGGCCGGTCCGCTCGGTACGCATGGTTCCAGCTCCTTCGGCTACTCGTAGATCCCGGCGTGCTCGCACACGATCTCGATAAGCAGGACCAGGCCGCGCACGACCATCCTCGCCCGCTCGGGGATGAGCTGGCCCTTGCTGTCCGTGGTCCCCAGGCCCGGGGAGATGAAGAAGTTGGCGTCGTAGGCGATGGTCGGGATGATTCCCATCTGCGACATGCCGTCCTGGAGCAGGTGGGAGCCGGCGTACATGTCTTCGATGCTGAAGATGGGCACACCCAGCTCACCGTCCTTCCACGTGTCCTCGTAGTTCACCTCCACGGTGCCGCAGTTGCGGCTCTTGTAGAAAGTGAATCCGTCGCGGATGCGGGAGTCGAGCTTCCCGAACTCCTCCACCACGATGTCGTACAGATCGTCCACCGGCTTGGTGAGTACCTCGGGCTTCTCCAGCAGGGCCCGCAGCGCCGCCACCTGGCCCGAGAGGCCCTCCTTGCCCGGGTCCTGGGTCACGTAGGCGGCCTTGCCGTAGGAACCCGTCGTGCCCCAGCGCGCGCCGTGCATGCCGAGGGCACGGCGGATGTTCACCATCACGTCTTCCTTGCCGATGATGAGGCCGCTGGTGGGGGACCCGCTGGCCTTGTCCATGCTGTAGACGATCGCGTCGGCGCCCACCTTGCGGATGTTCGTGCCGATGAACGGGATCCCCCAGGCGTTGTCGATCACGAAGGGCACGTTGTAGGACGAGGCCAGCTTGGCGATCCCCTTGAGCAGCTTCGGCGTACCCTCGTTGTCCTTGTCGCCGTAGCCGTATCCGGGTGTGTCGTAGCCCAGCGACGAGAAACCGGTGACCAGGGATCCGTGGCGCTCGGCCGCTGTCTCCAGCGACTCCAGCGACTCCTTGACCTTCAGGTGCTTCATGAGGGGCACGGGATGGTACTTGATCCCGTGGACCGGGTAGGTCGCGCCCGCCATGGGCACGATCACGGTGTCGAAGTTATTCTGGCGCTTCCCGTAGAAGCCCAGCTCGCCCGCCGTGCTCCCGCGATCCGCCAGAATGTCCTTGTACTTGGCGGGGAAGGGGCGCCCGTAGGCGGCTTGGTGGTGAATGTGCCGTTCGTAAGGAACGACGCAGCGGCTGCGGTAGTTGTCGCCGCGCCCCGTCAGTGGTGGCGTCATCAGCGAGTCGTACGAGACCCAAAGCCCGCCCTCGCAGGTGTTCACCGGACAGGCGTCGTACTCATCGCCGTAGTAGCTCTTCACCAACTCGCGGATCTGGTCCACGTACACCCCGAGGGGCACGACCTTCCTGCCCTCGGTCGCCATGGCGTGCTCGATGTCGTCGCGGAGCGGCGAGGGGCATCCCGAGATGGCCCCGGTGAGTCCGATGGCGCCCTTCAACTCCGCCGGCATCTTGAGGGTATCTGCCGCCTTGCGGGCGTCCGCGTAGATCTGCGGTATGCGCTGCTGGAGGCGCTTGTACATCTGGAAGCCGAACGTGGGGCGAGCCATGTCTGGAGTCCTCATGGAATCATGATGAAAGTGAAAGCTGATCGGGCGGAGCCCCCAGACGGCCGGGGCTCGCCTCGCTGAGTGCCTACGTCTAGTTCCGTGCGGTTCTGACTTCCACCCTTTCCCCCACCTGCCATCCCAGGTCCTTGCCGGAGACACGCGTGGTCACCGACACGATGACGTTCTGGTGGTTGGGCATGTGGGTGTCGTCGTAGCCCGCGATGGTGCCCACCACCTGGCCGCGCACCACCACCTCGTCTCCGGCGACGATGACGCCGCTGGTGAGGAGTTCCACGAAGCCCAGGTAGGCGATGGCCTGCACCGACCCCCCGGGGACCGCCGTGCTCTCGTCGGTGGCGATGAGCTCGATGATGGTGTGCTGCGGGTAGGCCCGGGATAGGGGCTGGATCAGCGACAGGACCCGGTTGTCCAGGTATCCGTCCAGCACCACCACCACCGCACCCTGCACCGGGCGCTTGGCGTGGAAGAAGTCCGGCTTGACGAGCTTCCGTGCGTACGGATCACCATTCATAGGATACCCACCCTACACCAACTGCTGCACGAACGACTCCACGTCGCCGTGCAGGAAGTCGATGACCGGGAGCTCGATCATGGTGTAGCAACCCGGCCTCTGACGCATCGCGGCGCGGGCCGCCGACACCATGACCTGGGCCGTGAGAGCCGGGTTGTTGATGCGCATCTCGAAGCGGAGGCTCTGGTTGTGCGTGGACCCGGACACGCCGGTGCGCTCGAGCTTCACCCCGTGGCCCACGTCCACGAGATCGCAGACACACGGTACCTGGATGACCACGGTCGGGTCCTTCGTGAAGTAGGGGTCCTCCTTGATGCGCTTCTCCACCTCGGGGAACGACGCGCCTTCCTCGAGCTCGACGTACACCATGCGGCGGTGCACGCCCATGCCGACGGGCACGGTCATGGAGAGGGCATCCTTCACCCCTTCGACGGCCTTGGCGGCGACCGAGTGCCCCAAGGACATGCCTGGACCGTGGTTCGTGTACGTGATCCCCTTGGGGGCCATGGCCTGGAACCAGCCCCGGACCACCGAGTCGATCCCCGGATCCCAGCCGGCGGACACGATGGCGACCTTGCCCACGCGGCGGGCGACTTCGCCCAGCTGGCGCCGAAGCGTCAGGATCTGGCTGTGGATGTCGAAGCTGTCCACCGTGTTCACGCCAGCCTCCATCATCTCCGTGGCCATGTGCTGCACGCTGCGGGTGGGGCAGCAGAGCACGGCCACGTCCACCGAGCCCAGCTTCTCGATGTCGTCCACGACCGGCAGCGTCTCGAGCAGCTTGGGTTGCATCGGCCCAAGGTGTGCCAACTTGTGGAGCGACGCCGACCTCATCACCACTCCGGCGGCCTCCATGTCGGAGGCGTCCACGATGGACTGCAGCGCACATTCGCCCACGTGGCCGTACCCCACGATGGCGACTCGGATCTTATTCATCAGATGTTCCGGAATGGATGAGTTCACATAATGTGGGCGATCAGAATGCCGCCTTGAGGAATTCCCGGTTCAGCCGGGCGATGTGCGCAATCTTGATGCCCTTCGGGCACTCGGCCTCGCAGGCTCCCATGTTTGCGCAGGACGCGAAGCCCAGCTCGTCTGCCTTGGCCACCATGCGCCGGACGCGCTCCCGCGCCTCCGGCTGTCCCTGGGGGAGCAGGGTGAGCTGAGAGACCTTGGCAGACACGAACAGCATGGCGGAGGCATTCGGGCATGCCGCGATGCACGCACCGCACCCGATGCAGGCCGCGGCGTCGATGGCCTCGTCTGCGTGCGCTCTGGGCACGGGAATGGAGTTGGCCTCCGGCGCTGCGCCCGCGTTGGCGGAGACGAACCCGCCGGCGCGCATGATGGCGTCCAGGGCCGAACGGTCCACGATGAGGTCACGGATCACGGGGAAGGCCCTCGACCGCCAGGGCTCGACGACGATGGTGGCACCATCCTTGAACTTGGTCATGCGGAGTTCACAGGTGGTGGTCCCCGACGCGGGACCGTGAGGCCGGCCGTTGATGAACAGGGAGCAGCTGCCGCAGATGCCCTCGCGGCAGTCGTGCTCGAAGGCCACCGGTTGCTCCCCCCGCAGGATCAGCGTGGTGTTCAGGTAGTCCAGCATCTCCAGGAAGGACATCTCCTGGGACACGCCGTCCAGGTCGTAGAACACGAAGCCACCCTTGTGCGATGCACTCTCCTGGCGCCAGATCTTCAGCTTGATCTTCACTTGTAGCTCCGCTCCTTGATCGCGACGTTCTCGAACACGAGCGGTTCCTTGTGAAGCACGTGCTCGGTACCCTCGCCCTGGTATTCCCATGCGGCGACGTGGGCGTACTCGCTGTCGATCCTCTTGGCTTCGCCTTCCGGCGTCTGGCTCTCCTCGCGGAAATGGGCTCCGCACGACTCCTTGCGTGCCAGGGCATCCCGGCACATGAGCTGCCCGAGCTCGAGGAAGTCGGCCACCTTCACTGCCTTCTCCAACTCCTGGTTCACCTGGTCCTGCCGTCCCGGCACCCTCACTTCACGCCAGAACTCGTCCTTCAGGTCGGCGATGGCGCCCAGGGCCCGGTTCAGGCCAGCCTCGCTGCGCACCATGCCGCAGTCGTCCCACATCATCTTGCCCAGCCGTTTGTGGAACGAGGTGACGGTCTGCTTGCCGTTCACCGCCATGAGGCGATCCAGCTTGTCCCGGGCGTCCTTCTCGGCGGCGGCGAACTCGGCCCCGTCGGTGGCCAGGCGCGGCACCTTGATCTTATCGGACAGGTAGTCTCCGATGGTCACCGGTAGGATGAAGTACCCGTCGCCGGAGCACTGCATGAGGGAGCCGGCGCCCAGGCGGTTCGCGCCGTGGTCGGAGAAGTTGGACTCGCCGATGGCGAAGAGCCCGGGTACCGTGGTCATGAGGTCATAGTCCACCCAGAGCCCGCCCATGGTGTAGTGGCCGGCCGGGTAGATGCGCATGGGCTCCTGGTAGGGGTCGCTCCCGGTGAGCTTGCGGTACATCTCGAAGAGGTTCCCGTACTTCCCCTCGATGGACTTCTTGCCCTGCTTCTCGATGGAACCCCGGAAGTCCAGGTAGACCGACAGCCCCGTCTTCCCGACGCCGTACCCCGCGTCGCAGCGCTCCTTGGCCGCCCGGGACGCCACGTCCCGGGGGACCAGGTTGCCGAAGGCGGGATAGCGGCGCTCCAGGTAGTAGTCACGCTCGTCCTCGGGGATGTCGTTGGGATGGCGCTTGTCCCCCTTCTGTTTGGGCACCCAGATGCGGCCGTCGTTCCGCAGCGATTCGGACATGAGGGTGAGCTTCGACTGGTAGTCGTTCAGCTGCGGAAGGCTGGTGGGGTGGATCTGCACGAAGCTGGGATTGCCGAAGAAGGCACCCTTGCGATGCGCAGCCCACGCGGCCGTGGCGTTGGAGCCCAGGGCCAGGGTGGACAGGTAGTAGATGGTCCCGTATCCCCCGGTGGCCAGCACGACGGCGTGAGCCGAGTGCCGCTCGAGGGCGCCGGTGACCAGGTTGCGGGCGATGATGCCCCGCGCCTGGCCGTCCACGACGACGATCTCCAGCACGTCGCGCCGGGGGTACATGGTGACCTTCCCCTTGGCGGCCTGCCGGATGAGGCCCGCGTACGCGCCCAGGAGGCACTGCTGCCCGGTGAGCCCTTTAGCGTAGAAGGTGCGCGACACCTGCACGCCGCCGAAGGAGCGGTTGTCCAGGTACCCCGAGTACTCACGCGCGAAGGGCACCCCTGCGGCCACCATCTGGTCGATGGTCTGGTTGCTGACCTCTGCGGCACGGTAGACGTTGGCCTCCCGCGCCCGGTAGTCACCGCCCTTGATGACGTCGTAGAAGAGGCGGTAGACGCTGTCGCCGTCGTTCTTGTAGTTCTTGGCGGCGTTGATGCCGCCCTGGGCGGCCACCGAGTGGGCGCGCCGCGGGCTGTCCTGGAAGCAGAACACCTTCACGTTGTAGCCCAACTCTCCCAGGGTGGAGGCGGCGGCAGACCCGGCCAGGCCGCTCCCCACCATGATGATGTCGAGCTTGGTCCGGTTGGCGGGGGACACCAAGCGCACGCTGTTCTTGTGGTTGGCCCACTTGTCGGCGAGCGGCCCCCCGGGGATTCTCGCGTTGAGCGTGCTCATGGCGTGTTGCCCATCTGGGCCTGGACGAAGAAGTACAAGGGTAGCGAGGCGAACCCCGCGACGACGATCACCGCGTAGACGTTCCCGAGGAGAGTCCAGCGGCCACGCCACCGGGCGTCGTTGAGCCCCAGGGTCTGCAGCGCGGATTGGAACCCGTGGGACAAGTGGAGGCCCAGGAGGACCACCGCAGCGATATACAGAGAGGCATACCACCACACGCCGAAGCTGCCCGTGACCAGCGCGTAGGCGTCCTTCACCACGCGACCTTCGAGCTCGGTCATGGGTGGGGAGCCGAAGGTGAGGCGGAGGGAGAACGTGGAGACGTGGAGCGCGAGGAAGAGGAGGACCAGCGCACCCAGCAGGATCATGTTCCGGGCCGACCAGGTGCTCCCTCCGGCCCAGTCCACCACCTCGTAGCGCTGTGGGCGTGCCTTACGATTGACGGCCCAGAGCCAGGTGCTGAAGACGATGTGGAAGAGGAACCCCAGGGCCAGGATCGGCCGCATGGCCAGGATGGCCGGGTTCGTCGCCATCCAATGGGCTGCGGTATTGTAGGCGTCCCGGCCGGCGTAGAGGGTGAGGTTCAGCCCCAGGTGGACGACGAGGAAGACGACCAGGAAGAGCCCCGAGAGCGAGACGAGCAGCTTCTTGCCCACCGACGCCGTGGGGAAAGGGAGCGCGAAGGTGCGCTCCCTTGGGGTTGTCGCGAACATGTGGAGGAGGCCTCTGTGCGGAGGAAAACGCGAGGGGACGCGGTGGGCTGCGGCCTGGTGGTGGGGGGAGCCGGTGGGCGCACATGCGCGGAGGCGCAGGGGAGAGGGCGCCGGTGCCGGCAGGAGGGGCCAGGCATACGCCGGGCAACCCGGAGACACTCCGGGGGACGGCTGGACATGCCCGGATCTCGCGTACGCGCCATGCAAGAAAGCTAAACGGACGGTCCTGGGGTGAAGTCGGGAGATTCCCGACAGAGCACACCCTCCACCGCCCCGGGGGCGGCCTTGCCCCGTGGGGAAAGTCCTTACAGGTCGCGCACAGGGAGGCGCCGCCGGCGTCCGGCGCAGCCGTGGCGGGGATGCCTCACCAGGAAGTGAGCGCCTCCCTCCCGGCCGTGGAGCGGTACATGTCACGGCTCGAGTGGCCCACGCCCAGGATCACCGACTCCCGGTGAGCGTGGCCGGGAAAGAAGAGATCCATGAAGTGCATGAGAGCCCGTCCCCGGTCGAAGCGGCGGCGGCCCTGGAGGTTGGCGGCGCAGCTCACGTCCAGATAGGACGTGAGCGTATCGGCGTCTCCCACCAGGATACGCACGTCGCGGCTTGTGAGCCGGTGGCGGAGGCCCGGCTCGTCGGTGCCGCGGGCGTAGTTGTTGCGGTTGGAGGTGCCGTAGGGCCAGTCGTTCCACGTGGGGCAACCCGCACTGTCGGGGCGCGCGAACCCGCCGTCGGCAGGGCGCTCGGGCCCCAGCCAGAGGTACGTGGAGGGGTTGGCCACGACGAAGCGCACCCGGAGGCTGCCCAGGCTCTCGGGCGCCGGGCTCGATCCGGCGTACCGGTGCGTGTACTGGCCTCCCGCCGAGTGACCCGTGACCACGATGCTGGCCAGCGCCGGAAAGCGCTCGCGATCGGAAAGGACGCGGAGGAGCGTATCCGCGGCTGCGAACGAGCTGATGCGCGACAGGGGGCTGTCCGAGGCGGACAGATCGCCCCGCTTCCAGCCCTCGGTGGACCAGTAAGGCTCGTCGGAGCGGGGGCCGTCCCCCAGCGCCTGGAAGCGAGGGGCCACGACAAGCGTGGAGGAGAGAGTGCCCGCCGCCTCCAGCGCCCCCACCATCGTGTTGAAGTATGCGTCGGCGTTGCGGTCGGCCCCGTGCACCACCACCACCACCCGCTCCACCCGGTCGTCACGCTTGCCCAGGGCGTACGTGCGGTACACGGGGAGGTAGCGGCCCAGTCCCAGGTTCACCCGCTCCGCGCACTCCGCCGTCGACACGACGCACTGGGGGGGCGGAGGCGGATCCTCGGATGCGGCGTCAGTGACGGCGTCCGAGCCGCAGGCCGCCAGGGCCGGGAGCAGGGCCAGCAGCATCAGGCGAGGAACGCTCATGTTCATCCGGGGATGAGGCGATGGCGCAGCACCAGGCGCCGATGACGAAGAAATAGTAGTTGCAGAACGCCTTCTTGCTGAAGAGGAACAGGAGCAGACACACGAGCCCGAGCGCGGCGGCGAAGCCTGAGGGCGTGCGCGGGGTGAACAGGAAGGCCATGGCGGCGAGCTTGGCCACCTCGCCGCCTCCGGCCATGGCCATGAGGACGGCGGTGGCGAGGAGCGCGGCCAACTCCGCGTACCGGATGTCTCCGGCCAGGAGGTGTCCCGGGGCCGCCAGGAGGAGGCTCGCCGGAGGGTGCGGAAGGCCGTAGAGCACGCGCCCGTTGGCGGTCATCCCGTCCGGGTGGAACCGTCCGTCGGGGTAGATGTTCGGGAAGGTGATGCCGTAGGGGCTGCGCCCCTCCCGGAGCGCCGTGATGGCCTCGCGGTGCACCGTCATGACGTCGATAGGCGGGTCCGGGGAGGCATGGGTCAGCCAGATCCCGAGTCCGGAGTAGGCGGCCAGGGCGAGGGGCCTCCCGGACATTTGCCCGGGGACTGAAGCGCCATCGCCGCCAAGCTGAGCAGGAGGCCACCGGCCAGGATGCGCCGGGACCAGCGCCCCTCCTGGTCCCGGGTCGGTGTCAATCGCCATGGTGCCGGTCGCCGCGTTGTCCGAGATTATCGGGACCGGTGGGCCCCTCGCGGCTTCGGGTGCGCCACCCCTGAGCGATGTCCCCCACGCCCTGGATCCAGGAGCAGACAGCGCTATGAACCGCCCCGCCCCCGTTGCCGAGCCCCACAAGATCAAGACCGTTCGGCTTCTCGCCTTCCCGACGCTGGAGGAGCGCAAGAAGGTCTTGGCCGACGCGGGCTTCAACGTGTTCAACCTCACGCCGGCCCAGATCACCTTCGACATGACGTCGGGGGGGACGAGCGCCATGAGCCAGGAGCAGCTCGCCGGACAGCTGGTGGGCGACGAGGCGTATGCCGGGAGCCGGAACTTCGAGCGGCTCCAGCGCGCGGTGGCCGAGGTGCTGGGCCACGGGTACGTGTGCCCCACCCACAACATCCTTGGATCCGTCAAGCTCCTCGTTTCGACCATGGTGCCAGCCGGCTCGGTCATCCCGAGCAACGGGCGGGACCGGATGGACGTCCTCACCCCCCGCGATGTGGAGGTGGTGGACGTGCGGGACCGCTCCGAACCCGTCTTCACGGGGAACCTGGACCTGGCTCGCCTGGAGAAGGTGCTCGAGGGCGGTAAGACGCCGGTGGTGGACATCCAGACCTTCGCCGACGGCCAACACCCGGTGAGCCTGGCGAACCTGCGTGCCGCCCGGGAGATCGCCGACAAGCACGGCGTCCGGATCGTCCTGGACGGGTCCCGAATCATCGAGAACGCATGGTACATCCAGCGCCACGAGGCCGGCCAGGCCGACCGGGACATCCGCAGCCTGGTCCGGCTCATGGTGAAGACGAGCCACATCCACCAGATGGACGGCGCCCAGGATCCGAAGGCCAACGCCGGTGGGATCCTCACCACCGACAACCCCGCCGACCACGAGCACTTCATCAACGAGGTGGTGGTCTTCGAGGGGCTGCACACCTACGGCGGGATGGCGGGGCGCACCATGGAGGTGCTGGCCCGGGGCATCGAGGAGATGGCCGATGAGGAGGAGGTCCACTGGGTGATGTACCAGACCGAGCGCTTCACCCAGCGACTGCGGGACGCCGGCGTGCCACTGGAGCGCGGATGTGACGGCGCCTACGTGCGGGCCGACAAGGTGCTTCCGAAGGCTGGCGCCACGGCCCGGGACACCTTCAGCGCAGCGCTCTACCTCCTCGCCGCGGTGCGCGCGGTGGCCATGCACCGCCGCGGGTCCGAAGGGCTGGTCCCGGTGCAGATCCCTCGCCTGGCCATGACCAACGAGCAGCTCGACCAGGTGGCCGACGCCATCGCGTCTCTGGTGCGGCAGGCCGATGGCATCGGCGCGCTCCAGGTACTGGAGGAGGGTCCGTGGCGCGACCAGATGGCGTACCATTGGGTCTATCCCGACCTGGAGCCCTTCGCCTTCGACACCTTCCCCTACCAGATCCACACCTTCGAGCGCGTGGGCGGGCTGGCCCGGAGCCAGCGTGAGAAGGCCATCCGTGCGGCGGGGTACAACACCTTCCTCGTGCCCTCGGCGGACGTGGGCATCGACCTCCTCACCGACTCGGGGACGTCGGCGATGAGTACCGACCAGTGGTCCGCGTACGCCGCCGCCAAGGCCACGGCGGCCACGTCGGAGGAATACCACCGGCTCATGCAGGTGCTGAACGACACGCTGGGGTACGAGTTCAACATCCCCACCCACCAGGGTCGCGCCGCGGAGCATATCCTCAGCCAGGTGATGATCAGCCCGGGCCAGTTCGTGCCTGGCAACATGTACTTCACCACCACCCGGGAGCACCAGGAGATGGCCGGCGGGGTCTTCGTGGATGTGATCGTGGACGAGGCCCACGATCCCGCCAGCGACTTTCCCTGGAAGGGGAATATCGACATGGCCAAACTCCGCGCCGTGGTGGACGAGCACGGCGCCGACCAGGTGGCGTACATCTCCTTCGAGCAGCCGGTGAACCTGGCCGGCGGCCAGCCCGTGAGCATGGACAACATGAAGGAGGTGTACGCGTACTGCTCGTCGTTGGGGATCCCCGTGTTCTTCGACAGCACCAGGGCGGTGGAGAACGCGTACATGATCCAGTGGAAGGACCCCCGGTACGCCTGCACGCCGGTGAAGGACATCCTCCGGGAGATGATGATGTACGGCGACGGGTGTACGGTGAGCGGAAAGAAGGACTTCCTCATCAACATCGGCGGGCTGCTGGCGTTCCGGGACAACGCCGAGTGGGCCGAAGAAGCGGAGGAGCTGCTGCGCATCTACGAGGGGAACGTCACCGACGGCGGCCTGTCCATCGCCGACCTGGCGGCCATCGCCCGGGGCGTAGAGGAGATGGTGGACGACCGCTACATCCGCTCCCGGGTGCAGCAGACCCAGCTTCTCGGGAGGCTTCTCCGGGACGCCGGGGTCCCCATCGTGGAGCCGGTGGGGACGCACGCCGTCTTCCTCGACGCGAAGCGCTTTCTCCCCCATATCGACCAGGACGAGTTCCCGGCCCAGCGCCTGGCTGCGGAGATCTTCGTGGAGACGGGGGTGCGGGCCATGGAGCGGGGGAACGTGTCCAAGGGGCGGGACCACAAGACCGGGAAGAACTTCCGCCCCGCCCTGGAGCTGGTGCGTCTGACGCTGTCGCGGCGGGTGTACACCAACGACCACATGCGTGCGATCGCGGAGGGGATCATCCGGGTATGGGAGGAGCGGGAGAGGATCAAGGGGCTCCGCTTCGTGTACGAGCCCGCGAAGCTCCGCTTCTTCCAGGGGCGGTTCGAGCCGTTATAGACATGCTTGGAGTGTGAGGCCCAGCGGGCCCCCGTTCGATCCGATGTTTACAGATGATCCGAGAGGCCGGGACGGTGGTCCCCTCATGCGGCGCGCCTCGTGCTGGCCCGTGCTCATTCTACTGGGGTGCTTCCCCGGATTCCCCGCATCCGCGCAGATCCTGGGGGACCTGGGAGACCCCGGGTTCGCCCACGCTGTGGCTTCCCGCCGGGTGGAGGCCCTGGAGGCTTCCCGCCGGCACGTGGCCCTGCGGCTCCTGGCTCTCGCCGGCGAGGCGGCCGCGGGACTGGAAGGGTCCTCGCGCCTGTCCGTGGCACTCCTGAGCGAAGCCCAGCAGCTCGCCGATAGCGTCGCCCTCCTGGACGGGGAGCTCCTGGAAGCCGCGACCGCGGCGCGGGAGGCCAGGCGGGATCTCCTTTCCGTTCTGGAGGACCAGGCAGCGGCGCTACGGGGGAGTGCGGAGGGGGCCGATCCCCAGCGGCGGGCGGCCCTCACGGAAGAGATGGGCGATCTGGAGGTGAAGATAGGAGAGCTTCGCACCGAGGAGGTTCGGGCCCGGGCGCCCCACCCGCTCTCGTCGGGGGGCGCCGCGCTCTCCGCGCTGGTCCGCTCGGTCCGGGAGGAACGCGCCCGCCTCCGGACCCTCCAGTCCCTCCAGGACGAGCTGAAGATCTTCATGGGCTACCTGAGGGTCTTCGACGAGACCGGGCTGCCGCCCACGGCGCGGGGCGAGTCCGGAGGGGCATCGGAGCCGGGGTGCGGGGCCACCGCATGCTCCACAGACCTGGCGGCGACACCCGCCGACGTCCCCCTCGAGCTCTTCCGCCCCGAGGGCGGGAGCGCTGGCGAGGGCGGGTACGCCGGCGACGTCACCCTTGTGTCCCTCCTGCGCTTGGAGGAGCGGCTTCTCGTGCATGTCGGCGAGCAGGGGGGTGCCTCAACGGGTCGCACCCGGGCGGAGGGAGCCGTGACCCGGGAGACGGGTGTGGGGCTGGGGGTGACGAGCTTCCGCCGCCAGGGGGAGGGGCGCTCGGGCCTCGGCCTCAAGGTCGGCTCGACGCTCTTCCTGACCCGGGCCGTGGGGACCAGTACCCAGCTCGCGGTGGAGCCGTGGGTGGGGGCGCGCTCCGTCCACCTGAATCCAGGCAGTTCCGCCGAAGTGGCCGCCGAGTTCCGGGAGACGCTGACCGGGGCCACGAGCGCCGGGCGCCTCCGCTGGCAGGCGACCTCCTGGCAGAAGGGCCGCTTCCTCTCCGACCCCCTCCCCCTTCCGGCCTATCTGGAGCCGGGACGGAGGGAGGGGGGCGTGGCGGGCCGCCTCGTCGTCTCCCTCCGCGCCCCCTGGGCCGTGGAAGTGGGTGGGGGAGGCGACGTGGTGCGCTACGGCCCCGAGGACTGGAGCGCCCTGGACCGCCAGGGCGTCCAGGGGAGCGTCGCCCTCGCGCGCCACGAACCGTCGAGCTCCGCCAGGGTTTCCTTGCTGGCGTCCCGCCACGGTTTCTCCCACGCCGGCGACTCGAGCCGGGTGGACACCCGGATCGGCCTGGGAGCCGACGGATCGCTGGACGGGAAGGTAGTGGTCCGCCTCTCGGCGGGCGTGGCGTGGAACGACTCCCGCGTCTCGGCCTACGACTTCCGCTCGGGGCGCGCCGCCGTCGTCGTGTCCGCGCCCCTCGGGCGAGGTTCCGTCCAGGGATATGGAGCCTTCACCCACCAGAGCTACCTGAACCCCGGATCCTGGGATCGGAGGTCGGCTCCGTCGGACGAGGACACGGGCACGCTGTTGGCGGTGCAGGTCACCCGGCCCATGGGCGCAGACCGGGCGCTGACCTGGCGGGCCGAGTGGGCCCGGAGCAAGACGGGATTCGGGAACGAGTCCTACCAGCGCTTCGGGACCAGTGTGCAGGTGGCCTTCCGGGGTCTCTCGGGGCGCTGACGCGCCCCTGCGCGCAGCCTCCCTACGGGGTCGGGGTCGCGGCGAGCCACTTGTCGAAGGCCGAGGCTCCCCGGATGATCACGTCCTCCCGGCCGGACTTGGTGACGGTTCTCCGCTCACTGTCGATGACGATGAGCGTTGGGATCCACTCCACGCTGTACCGCTTGACCAGCTCCATGATCTTGTCGCTCCACAGGGGGACGGCCAGCCAGTCCATGCCATTGCTCGTCATGTACTCGGCCAGGTCCGCGGAAGGCGGGTCCAGGTTGACCAGCACGATCTCGAACGGCTTACCCGCCTCGTGGATCTCGTTGTAGGTGCTCACCAGCTCAGGGGTGAATCCCGCGCACGCCGGACACGACCGCGACGCGAAGTAGATGCCGATGATGGACTGGCCTTGGAGTGAGACGAGGCCCACCTGGCTCCCGTCGGCCCTGACCAGGGTGCTGCCGAAGAGATCCGAGAGCGTGGGAGAGGACCCTCCAGGCAGGTCGTCGATGGAACCGTTACCGGTGATGTCCGAGCCGCAGGAAGCGGATAGGCAGCACAGGAGGCCCGCCACGGTGATGCGGGCTAGCGTGCGGCCCTGGACGCCTACCGATCCCATCCTTTCTCCTCGATGCCGGCGGATCTCTCTGAGGTGCGGCCCTGCGGGGCCGCATGGCCAACCTAGGATCGCACCGGGAGCGGCGCCACCGCCCCGGAACGCCCCCAGGGCGCCCGGGCGCGGCTGGGTCAGAGGAGCGTGAGCTGGCCGGGCCCTTCCTGCACGCGCAGCTCCTCCACGTCCAGCCAACCGGTAGGCCGGTCCTGGGCGGCGGCCTCCAGGTGTCCCTTCCATCCGGCGCTCCTCAGCTCTCCCCCCACCACCTGCAGCGCCAACTCGGGCCGGTTGCAGGCGTGGGAGAGATGTGCCAGCACCACCACCGCGAGGCGTGGGTGCAGCAGCTCCAAGGCGAAGCGCGCGGCGTCGAGGTTGGAGAGGTGTCCCTGGCTGGAGGCGATGCGCCGCTTCACCGACCAGGGGTACGCGCTGGAGGCCAGGAGGAGCTCGTCGTGGTTGGCCTCCAGCACGAGGAGGTCGCACCCGGAGAGGGCGTGGCGGATCTGGGCGGTAGGACGCCCAAGGTCCGTGGCCACTCCCATTCTGAGCCCGGTGCGCTCGTCCACCAACGCCACCCCCACCGGGTCGGCGGCGTCGTGGACCGTGATGAAGGGCTCCACGCGCACGTCCCCGATTCTGAACGGGCGCCCCGGCCGGTAGAGTCTCACCTCCTCGGCCCCCCGAAGGAGGTGGGCGCACGCGCTCCGGGTGCGCTCGGTGAGGTAGAGGGGGGTCCCATGCTGCCGGGCGAAGACACCCATTCCCCGTGTGTGGTCACCGTGGTCGTGGGTGATGACGATCGCCTTGATGTGCTCCGGCGCGACGCCCAACGACTCCATGCGCCGGGCCAGGTCCCGCGCGCTGAAGCCCGCGTCCACGAGGACGAGGGTGCCACCGGCGCTGACCAGGGTGGCGTTCCCCGAGCTCCCGCTCCCCAGGACGGAGACCTTCACCCGGCTCGGCGCTCCCCGGCTACTCGGCCCGCCGGGACCGCGCGTTCTGCCACGCCTGAGCGAGGACGCGCCTCACCCCGGGGGTGAGCACCTCGCTGCGGCGCGCCATGGCGGCCTCGGCCACCCGGACGAATTGGTCGAAGCGGTAGTCCCGCAGATCCGCCCCGGCGCCCCAGGCGAAGGGAGGAACCACGGTGGGGGGCATCACCCCTCCGAACACGTTGCTCCCCGCTCCGATGACCGTGCCCGTGCTGAGGAGCGTCCCGACGCCGGTCTTTACGTGATCGCCCAGGAAGCAGCCGACCTTCACCAGCCCGGAGTCCTTCTCGCCGTCCGGGGTCCACACCCGGATCCTCCCGTAGGTGTTCTTCAGGTCGGAGTTGATGGTGCCGGCCCCCAGGTTCACCCAGCGGCCGAGCATGGCGTGGCCCAGGTATCCATCATGAGCCTTGTTGTCCCACCCCAGGAAGACGGACCCCATCAACTCGCCCCGGACCTTACACAGCGGCCCCAGGGACGATGTGGCCACGTGCCCGCCCAGCACCACCGAGTCCCGCCCGAGGTAGAGGGGGCCCACCAGGCGCGCAGGGCCTTCCACGCGCGCGCCCTCGTCCAGGCGCACCGGGCCCTGACGGGTGTCCACCACCACCCCGGGCTCCACCTCGGCCCGGGCGCCCATGGAGAGTTCGGCGCGCCCGACGCGGACGACGCCCTCGGGCCGGTGGTCGTCGGGGAAGAGGTGGGCTACGTCCTTGGCCACCCGCGCCGGCGTTCTGGAGACCAGGTGCCACGGGTGGGGAAGGACTTCCCCTGCCAGTTCGGTGGCGCGCCCCTCCGTCGCCGAGGCAGGATCGCGCATGGACCCCTCCGAGGGGAGGGGCTCGCCCGGGTCCAGGACCCACCCCACCGTTTCGCCGCCGATGGTGAGTCGCCCGGGACGGAGCTCCGGCAGTTCCTGGAACTCGAGGACGGCCCGGCTGGAGAGGAGGATCCGGGTGGGCCCGGGAGGGAGCTCCTCCCGCTGGACCACGGGGGCGGCCCCGGGCTCGTCGAAGCCGGCCAGGGCGCGGCGGGAGATCTGGCCGGAGCAGGGAATACCGAACACGTGCTGTGCCCGCTCCGAGAAGGTGAGGCAACCGTAGCGCAGCTCGCCCGCGGGGCGGGTTAGGGTGAAGGGCGCCCAGCGCCTCGCGTTGCCGTCGTCGAAGAGGTAGAGGCTGACGTCGCTCACGGGGCTTCTCCCAACTGGCGGAGGAGGGACTTGAGGTCGGCGGCACGGTCCCGGGGGAGGACCAGGGTGACGTTCGCCGAGCGGACGACCACGAGGTCTCGCACGCCGAAGAGCACCACTTTCCCGTCTTCGGCGAACACCACGTTCCCGCTGGACTCCACGGCACTCCCGTCGCCGACGAGGACGTTTCCCGCCGCGTCGGGCCGGCGGGTCCTACCCAGCGCCTCCCAGCTTCCCACGTCGTCCCAGGTGAAGGTGGCTTCCACGCAGGCTACCCGGTCGCTCCTCTCCATCACCGCCCGGTCCACCACCGAGACCGGCACGGCCTGGAAGAACGCATCGGCTCCCTCGCGCTCCAACAGCGGAAGGCAAGACGCCACCTCGGGAGCGTGGCGGCGAACCTGGTCGAGGAAGATGGAGGCCTTCCAGACGAAGATGCCCGAGTTCCACAGGTACCCTGCGTCCAGGTACCGGCGCGCCGTGGCGGCGTCCGGCTTCTCGTGGAAGGCCGCGACCCGGAACGCCTGCAGGTCTCCCGGAGCCTCCAGCGCCTCCCCTGGCTGGATGTGCCCGTACCCCGTCTCCACGCGGTCGGGGCGGACTCCCACGGTGACGAGGAGGTCGCGGGTGCGGGCCAGGTGCGCGGCGGCGCGGACCGTGTCCGCGAACGCCTCCAAGGGCCGGATGAGGTGGTCGGAGTGGAGCGAGACCAGTACCGCTTCCGGGTCCCGGCTCGATACCTCCCAGGCGGCCCACGCCAGGACCGGGCAGGTCCCCCGGGCTTCGGGCTCCACCAGGTAGGACCCGGCGGGGAGGTCGGGCATGGCCACCCGGAACGGTGCGGCCAGATGCTCACCGGCGAGGATGCGGATGTGATCGTCGGACACCAGCGCCCGGGCGCGCTCCACCGTGTCCGCGATGAGGGTGTGCTCGCTGGCCAGGGGCAAGAGCTGCTTGGGCCGCTCGCGGGTGCTCACCGGCCAGAACCGGGAGCCGATGCCCCCGGCCAGGACCAGGATCCAGAGGTCGGATTCAGCGCGCAGAGAGGATCTCCTGGATGCGCGAGAGGAGCTTCTTGGGGCTGAACGGCTTGGTGATGAAGTCGTCTGCCCCCGCTTCCATCGCCGCGTCCCTGTCTGCGTCCTGTCCCTTGGCGGTGAGGATGATCACCGGGGTGCGACGGTGCCGCGGGTGGCTCCGGATGCGCCCGAGGACATCCATGCCGGAGGCCCCGGGCATCATGAGGTCGAGGAGGAAGAAGTCGGGAGGCCGCGGGCCCTCCAGCGCGCTCAGGGCGTCCCCTCCGTCGCAGGCCTGGCCCACGCTGTACCCCGCGTTCTCCAGGATGGTGACGAGGATCCTCCGGATGTGAGGCTCGTCGTCTGCCACCAGGATGTGCCCGCGCGGTGGAAGGGTGGCTCCCGGGATCATGGAACCTCGGTTCGGTCCGGCCGGGCACCGGCGAGCGCGGCGGGTTGGGCACCCTGGCGCGGCGCGGGTTCCCGCGGCCCTGGAAAGTAGGGGGGGGAACCTACCCGTCGCGTGGGGTTAAGTCAAGCAACCACGGGGCTTTTCGGGGTTGACACCTCCCTCCCGGCCCCGGCAACTTTCGCACCTTCTTCGGTGGTACCGATGCCTCGGAGGCTCCTCGCGCCCATGACGACCCCCGCTTCGCTCTCCTCCGCGCGGCGGCGGAGCCGGCTCCTGGCCCTCGCCGCGCTCCTGGTGGCTGGCGCCGCGGCGTGTGGCGACGATCCCTACGCCATCGACTGGACCGCGTCCCCCGAAATCGTCCTCCTGTACTCGCTGGCGCGCCCCGAGCTCAACCTCCCCTCGGGATTCGACTTCTACAACCGGTCCACCGTGGTCATCGAGGACGCGGGCGCCACGGGGCTCTGGGACATGGCGGTGGACAGCCGAGGAGGGCAGATCGTGCTCCTCCCGCCGGGAGCTCTGGGAGTGAGCTCGAAGGCCGCAGTCGCGGTGCTGCGGGGGCGGACCTTCGAGGACGTCACCGAGGCCCCGGCGGACACGGCCCAGTACACGTCCCGCGCACCCGTCCCGGTGGAGCTGGGGGCGGTCTACGTGTGGCGCTCCCGCCAGAACTTCGGCTACTACGGCACGGCCTGCGTTTACTACTCCAAGATGGAGCCGCTGATCGTGGACTCCGAGGGGGGCACGCTGAAGTTCGTGTTCGACTCCAGCCCTGCGTGCAACGACCGCAGCCTGATCCCGCCGAAGTGATCGGGGACGCTTCCTGACATGCTCGACATCCGCCGTGTGCGCCATGCGCCCGAAGAGGTGAAGCGGGCCCTCGGCCGGCGCGGGAGTCCGGAGGTCCCGGGCTTCGTGGACGAGGCGCTGGCGCTGGACGAGGCGCGCCGCGCCGCCATCGGCGAGGTGAACGACCTGAAGGCCCGGCGCAATGAGGTTTCCAAGAAGATCGGCGAGTTGAAGCGCACCGGAGCAGACGCGGAGGACCTCATCGCGTCCATGCGCGGGCTGGGAGACCGCATCGGGGAGCTCGACGAGGCGATCCGCGCCAACGAGGCCCGGGTCGGGGAGATCCTCATGGGCATCCCCAACCTTCCCCTGGACGAGATTCCCGACGGCGGGGCGGAGTGCAACCGGGTGGTGTCGACGTGGGGCGAGCCCCGTGCCTTCGGGTTCCAGCCGCGCCCCCACTGGGAGATCGGCGAGGCCCTGGGGATCCTGGATCTCCCCCGGGGCTCGAAGACCAGCGGCTCCGGGTTCCCCCTCCTCCGGGGACCGGGCGCCCGGCTGCAGCGGGGGCTCATCGATTGGTTTCTCGATGTCCACACCGTCGAGAACGGGTACGAAGAGCTTCGCGTTCCCTACCTGGTCAACCAGGAGAGCCTCACGGGCACCGGCCAACTCCCGAAGTTCGCCGACGAGTTGTACATGGTCGAGCGTGACGGGCTCTGGCTCATCCCCACCGCTGAGGTCCCGGTGACCAACCTGCACCGGGACGAGCTCCTCTCCGCCGACCAGCTCCCCGTCCGCTACACCGCGTACTCGCCCTGCTTCAGGCGGGAAGCGGGGGCCGCCGGGAAGGACACCAGGGGCCTGCTCCGCGTGCACCAGTTCGACAAGGTGGAGTTGGTCCGCTACGAGCGGCCTGAGCGGAGTCGGGAGGGCCTGGAGGAGCTCACCCGCCACGCCGAGATCCTGCTGGAGCGGTTGGGGCTGCACCACCGGCGAGTCTGCCTCGCCGCCGGCGACCTGGGCTTCAGCAGCGCCATGACGTACGACCTGGAAGTGTGGGCGCCCGGGGTGGAGAAGTGGCTCGAGGTGTCGAGTTGCTCGGTGTTCACCGACTACCAGGCGCGCCGCGCCAACCTCCGCTTCCGACCGGCCCACGGGGAGAAGCCGGAGTTCGTGCACACCCTGAACGGATCGGCGCTGGCGCTGCCCAGGGTGGTGGCCGCGCTCCTCGAGACGTACCAGGAGGCCGACGGCTCCGTGACGCTACCGGAGGTACTGCACGCGTACGTGGGCTCCCGGCGTCTGGCAGCGCCGGCGTAGCGACCGGCCCGACGGGGGTATCATGCGCCGCAACCGGTGGCCCGTCGCCCTCGCGACGCTCTTCGTCACCCTGCTGGGGTGGTACCTGGTCTACACGCAGCAGATCGTCCGGGCGCTGAGGGCGGACGCGGAGACGCTCACGGAGATCTTCGCCGAGGTCCAGGCGGGGGTCACCGATCCCGATCCGGCAGCGGCCGACGAGGCGCTCTTCCGACTCCAGACCATCATCCGCGAGTCGGGCGTCCCCCTGGTCCTCACCGGCCCGCGGGACACGATCCTGGATGCCCGCAACCTCCCCTTCGTGGCGGACCTGGTGACGCCGGCGGGGCAGGAGCGCGTGCGCGCCTACGTGCATCGCCTCGACCTCCGCCAGCCGCCGGTGGGAGACCCCGACATCCAGGCGCTCCACGTCGGCGACACCCCGGAGATCCGGCGGCTGCGGTGGATCCCGTGGCTCCAGGTAGGCGGGCTTCTCCTCACGGTGTTCGTGGGCTTCGCCATGATCCGCACGCAGCGGAGCGCGGAGAGCGAGCGCGCCTGGACCTCCATGGCCCGGGAACTGGCCCACCAGCTCGGCACGCCCCTTTCCTCCCTCCAGGGGTGGCTCGAGGTGCTCAAGCTCCCGACTCGGGAACGCCCGGCCTCACTGGCCGATTCCGACGTGGCGCGTGCCATCGAAGAGGACCTGGAGCGCCTGGAACGCATCAGTCATCGCTTCGAACTCATCGGGCGCGATCCGGACCTGAAGAGCCTACCTCTCCAGAAGGTCGTCCGCGACCTGGAGCGGTACCTGGCCGCGCGGCTCCCCAGGCTGGGGAAGGGGGTGGAGCTGGTGGTGGACGTCCCCGACACCCTGCCGCATGTGAAGGCCAACGAGGTGCTTCTGGTGTGGGCGCTGGAGAACGTCGTGAAGAACGCCCTGGACGCCTTGGCCGGTCGAGGCGGGCGGATCTCCATCTACGCCCGTGCGATCGGGGGCCGGCACCGGGAGGTGAGCCTGCGCATCCGGGACACGGGCCCGGGCGTGGACCCGGAGATCCGCGACCGGATCTTCGAGCCCGGCGTCACCACGAAGTCGGGGGGGTGGGGCGTGGGGCTCGCCCTGTCGCGCCGGATCGTGGAGGGTGTGCACCAAGGCCGCATCGAGCTGCTTGACGGGACCGGCGGGGCCACGTTCCAGGTGCGCCTGCCGGTGGCGGATGGCTGACGTCGCTCCCCCCGCCGACACGGCGCCGCACCTGCGGGGGCTCAACCCCGAGCAGCGCGAGGCCACCGAGCACTTCGAGGGACCCATCCTCGTGCTTGCGGGCGCCGGCTCGGGAAAGACCCGGGTGCTCACGTCCCGCATCTGCCACCTGATCCGCGAGCACGGCGTCGCACCGGGGCGTATCCTCGCGGTGACCTTCACCAACAAGGCAGCGGGGGAGATGCGCGAGCGCATCGTCCGCATGCTGGGGGGCGAGCCCGCAGGCCTGTGGGTGGGGACGTTCCACGCCATAGGAGCGCGTATCATGCGCAGGCATGCGGAGCGCCTGGGCTGGGAGCGGAGCTTCACGATCTTCGACCAGGACCAGTCGCTCCGCCTGGTGAGGAGGGTGCAGGAGCAGGTGGACCTCGATCCGAAGCGCTGGAACCCGAAAGCGTTGCGCGCGGAGATTAGCAGCGCCAAGAACACGCTCGTGTCGGCGGAGGCGTTCGCCGCCGAGAACGAGGAGTCCTTCGACCTGCTGGCGCGGGCCGTGGCGAAGGTGTTCCCTGCCTACCAGAAGGCGTTACGTGACCAGAACGCCTTCGACTTCGACGACCTGCTGCAGAAGCCCGTCGAGCTCCTGGAGCAGACCCCTCCCATCCTCGAAGGCTACCGGGAGCGCTTCGCCTTCGTTCTGGTGGACGAGTACCAGGACACGAACCGCGCCCAGTTCCGCTTCCTGGAGCTCCTGGCCCGGGAGCACGAGAACCTGATGGTCGTGGGCGACGACGACCAGTCCATCTACGGGTGGCGTGGGGCCGACATCCGCAACATCCTGGATTTCGAGAGCACGTTTCCCGGCGCGCGCGTGGTGAGGCTGGAGCGCAACTACCGTTCCACGTCGAAGATCCTCGAGGCCGCGAACACGGTCATCGCCGAGAACGTGAACCGGAAGGGGAAGGCGCTGCGCACGGAGCGGGACGGCGGTGAGTCCCTCACCCTGGTGGAATGCTACGACGAGGCCGACGAGGCACGCTGGATTGTCGCCGATCTGAAGGCGCGCTTCCACGAGAGCCCGGGTCTGCAGTACCGATCCTTCGCCGTGCTCTATCGCACCAACGCCCAGGCGCGGGCGCTGGAGGACTCGTTCCGGCGGGAGGGGGTCCCGTACCAGGTGGTGGGGAGCGTGCGCTTCTACGAGCGCAGGGAAATCCAGGACGTGCTGGCGTACCTGAGGCTCATCTCCAATCCCCGGGACGCCGTGGCGTTCGGGCGGGTCGTGAACTACCCCAGACGGGGGATCGGGGACACGTCGCAAGAGCGCCTGGGCGCCTGGGCGTCGCTGGAGGGAATCACCCTCCTGGAGGCGGCTGCGCGGGCCGCGGAGGCCCCGGAAATCCCGGCGGGGAGCGCCCGCGGCCTGCAGGGCTTCGCGGCTTTGGTGCGCAAGTACTCCGACCGGGCGGCGCAGGTGCGCGTGGGCGTCCTCCTGGAGGAGCTGGTGGAGGAGCTGGACCTGGCCCGACACTTCGTGGAGGAGGGGCCGGAGGGAGAGGACCGGGCCCGGAACGTGGCGGAGCTCGTCGCCGGGGCGCTGGACTTCGACGCCTCCCTCGTGGACGCCATGGGCGCGGAGGATCTGGACGGCTTCACCGAGCTCGACCTCTTCCTGCAGCAAGTGGCGCTGGTGGCGGACGTGGACCGCCTCGACCCCGACGCCGATGCCGCGGTCCTCATGACGCTCCACAACGCCAAGGGACTCGAGTTCCCGGTGGTCTACATCGCCGGCCTCGAGGACGGCCTGTTCCCGCTCGCCCGGGCCTACGACGAACCGGACGCCCTGGAGGAGGAGCGCAGGCTCTTCTACGTGGGCATCACCCGCGCCCAGGACAAGCTCAACCTGACCTGGGCGCGCCAACGCAGGAGGGCGGGGGACTTCACCTACGGCACGCTGTCGTCGTTCGTGGACGCTATTCCCCCGGAGTTGCGCGAGGGGCGGCGCAGCGAGCGGCTCCGCCTGACCGCCGCCTCCACGCCCCACCGCGGACTGGGCCGGCAGGGAGCGCGGGAGACCCTCGCCGAGTACTACGAAGCCGATTCCGACGCCGGGCTGAACCAGGACACGCCGCGCTACGTGAAGGGGGAGCGGGTGGCCCACGCCACCTTCGGCTCGGGGTCGGTGGTGGAGGTCACGGGGTTCGGCCGTGACATGAAGGTCACCGTGGACTTCGACGGCGCCGGGAGGAAGAAGCTCCTCGTGCGGTATGCGAACCTGGAGAAGGACTGGCCGTAAGCGCTTGCCCCGGGTACCTCGCCGGACTCCCGCTGGACATGGAGCCCAAGACCCTCACGATGATGCGCGAGGGGCCGACCCGCCACGGTGGGGCGCGCGATGTCCTGGCGGGCCTGGTGGTGGGAGTGGTGGCGCCTCCCCTGGCCAGGGCGCTCGTGGTGGTCATGGGCGTAGCCCGCATGGACGCCGTGATCCGCTTCGGGGAGCGCAACGTGCTGGGCCTCTTCAAGGAGCCCTTGGTGCGTGCCTGGGGGCTGGCCGAGGAGGAGGGGGAGACGGCTCCCCCGGCAGCGCCCTCTGGGCCGCACGCCGGGCGGTGATCCCCGAGGCGAAATCGGGATCGCGCACCTGGGGCCAGAAGAGGAGCGGAGCCGGCGGGAACGGGAAGAAGTCGTCGGCCATCTCGGTTAGGACGCCGGGGTGGTCGGCGGCGCGGTCGGCCAGCGCGAGGCGGCGCACTTTCTTGGCCAGCCTCAGGTTCAGGTCTCCCACCGGGTCCAGCCCGCCCGCGGGAGAGGCGTGGCGCGCGCGCAGGTACCCCACCACGTGGTCGAAGGAGAGGGCGAAGTAGTGGTCCACCGCGGGGTCGGGGAGATCGAACCGTGAGTTGGCCAGCACGCGCTCGAAGACCCTCTGCCACCGGTCGTGCCCCTGGAAGCGGATCATCCCTCGGAAGATCCGGCGGTTGGTCCGGAAGCTGAAGATGGTCCGGCTGAGCACTTCGTCGAAGAGGGCGTCCGCCGCGCCGTGGTCGTTCTCCGTGACCAGATGGCGCGCCTTGCGCATGAACTCCTCGCCCAGGTGCATGTCCATCCGGTGCTCCCAATACGTGTGGCCGACGGCCTGCGTCGTGCTGGTGAGCAGAAGCTGCCGGGGCACGAACACGTTGTGGGCGACGGTGTCGGCGGCCAGGTGGGCCAGGTACCCGAAGGCCATGGCCCGGAGCGACTCCGAGTCCGCCGCGGCCAGGATCTCCTCGCCCACCGCCCAGTTGTGGCAGTGCCGTCCTTCCGGGACGTACTTCTTCGCCAGGGAGATGTCGGCGGCCACGGACCCGTAGAGGAAGTGGAGGGGGTGGCGAGAGAGGAGGGCCTGCACCGCAGGCGGAAGCAGGTACAGGGCGCCCAGGAGCGCCTCTCCGATGGCCACGTGGGTCGCGGGGCCCCAGGCGAGGACCGGCTCGGGGACGAGCACGAGCCACCCCAGGGCGACGAGGGGCACGGCCAAGAGCTTCACGGAGCGCCCGGGCGTCTCAGCGATCCCCGGCGGGGAGGGCCTGGCCGCCTTCGAGTGGCTCTTCCGCCTCCGGGAGGAGATCCGCCTCCTCGAGGTCGTCCTCGTCCAACGCCTCGTCACGTGCCGGCGCTTCGCTCCGCCGTCCCATGGCCCGGGCACCCTCCCTCACGCCCCGGACCGTGGCTGCGGTGTCCAGGAAGACCTCCTCGGCCTCGGACTGCACCACCTCCATGAGGGCATTGAACTCCTCGATCCGCTCTTCCATCCGTGTCGAGGCCTGGTGCAGCCTGGCGGTGAGCGCCTTCACCGAGGCGTTGAGGCGCTCGACGTCGGAGCGCAGTGCCTGGGTGATGAACTCGACGTTGTCCGAGATGGAGCGCGCCCGGTCCGACACCGGACCGAGATTCTGGCGCACGGCCCCGCGCAGCTCGACGACGGTCCGGCGCCATTCCACCAGGAGGCGCACCAGGGCGATGGCCAGGACCGTCATGGCAGCCGCAGCCACCAGCACGGCCAGGTCCGCGGCCAGGGCGATGCGGTCCCGGGACTCGATGGTGACCACGGTATCGGCCAGGGCGCCCTGGAGGGCGCTCAAGATGTGGAGATCCATGCAGGGAGTGTAACCGGACCGGGCGTCATCGAGCCAGGTCGGATCCCACGGCCCACGGCGTCAGCTTGGGCACCAACAGCCCGCGCCTGCGGACCTCGCTCCGGTCCAGGGCATCCCTCACGGGCCGCTCCAGCCGGCCGAGGTGCCCGAAGGCTTCGGCGGGGGCGGCGCCTCTCTCGAGGTACTCCACCAGGGCTCCATCCACCGCCGCCACCTCCGCGGGCGTCGCATGCGCCAGCACCGCCGGGAGTGCGGCGTGGCCTAGGCGGGCGTGGAGGGTGGAGGCCCACACGTCGCCGAGGGGGAGGACCCGGGCCGGGAGGGGGCCCGGGTCCAGGAGGAGCTCGGTCTTGTTCGAGCACCCCACCGGCACGAGGCCCTCGGCGGCGCCCAGCGACTCGGCCGCGACCCGCCAGGCGAGCGCTTCCACCAGGGTGCCCGGGGCACCGCCGGCGGCCAGGGCTCCGGCGACGTCGGCCACGGCCCCGGCATCGGGGGAAACCACCCTGAGCAACGGAGCCAGCCACCGGCGCACCAGGTCTGCGGCCGGGCTGGGTGGGGAGGCCAGAACCACGCCGTGGCCTCCCATCCTCGAGACCTCCTCCGCGATGACGCCGGCGACGACGAGCCCGGCGGCCTCCAACGGAACGGTCTTCACCGTTCCCCCACGATTCGCTCGAGCGTGTGCAGCGTGACGGCGACGTCTTCGTCCCGGAGGTGCGCGAAGGGGTGCCGGGCCCGGGCGACGCGATCGCGCTCCAGCACCACGTCCAGATGGGCGGGCTCGAGTTGCGGTGCGCGCGCGACCAC
>Ga0315541_1000244_pt1 | contig 57835 bp, 38 predicted proteins | sample SalMarSW160190MG_FD_203095 | JGI IMG/M metagenome (GOLD analysis project Ga0315541, IMG submission 203095) | Salt marsh sediment microbial communities from the Plum Island Ecosystem LTER, Massachusetts, United States - Salt Marsh Sediment SW1601-190 ... | reverse complement strand
AACCGTCAATCATATTTTTGCTGAAGTAGCTCCAGTCAAAATCACTGCCCACTCCTTTCAGGATCACACCCTGAAAATCTGCATCTGTCTTTATTATACCGGCTTTTGTTGCATATACCTGTACATGACTTATTCCAGGTATATTTTTTATTTTGGGGATAAACTCCTGGTTCTGGCGTATAGGTGCAGTCTCAAACGAGATATTGGAGTCAAAATTTGATATCTGGATATTTGATCCGAATCCGACTATCTTTTCCCTGATCTGTTGTTTAAAACCGGTAAGTATGGCAACAGCAACGATCATCACGGCAAGACCCATTGCAATGCCGATTATGGCAATAACATTTATCGGCCGTGAAAAGGAGGTTCCTTCTCTCCGGCCTTTTATAAGGCGCTGTGCTATGAAATATGGCAGATTCATTTTAAACTGGATTCAAATTTAACAATTTCTCTGTGTATCCTCTGTGGAACTGTGTAAGTTCTTATTTTTTCTTACACAGAGGCACACGGACAAAAAACTGTAGATTTGTAGTAAAGTATTATTGAAATGAAGAAACTATTTGCTTTTTTATTAGTCGGATTATTTGTATGTTCATGCTTCAGCGTTAAAAAGGTTCCTGTCCCGGGTGCTAACCAGATAGATCAATACAGGCATCTTATTGAAGATAAAGGAGTTGCAGTAGTAGCAAACCAGACTTCCATGACCGGGCAGACCCATCTTATAGATAATCTGCTGAACATAGGGATTAATATTAAAGTGATATTTGCACCTGAACATGGTTTCAGAGAACTGGCTCCTGATGGTGACACAATACAGGATGAAAATGATCCTGCTACCGGCATCCCTCTTAAAAGCCTTTATGGTAACCGCCTGAAACCGTCACCCGAAGATCTGGAAGGTATTGATGTAATCATATTCGACATACAGGATGTCGGTGTAAGGTTCTTTACTTATATCTCAACGCTTCATTATGTTATGGAAGCATGCGCCGAAAACAATGTAAAATGTATTGTTCTCGACAGGCCGAATCCGAATGGATTTTATTTCGACGGAAATATTGCCGATACTGCATACCGCTCTTTTGTAGCCATGCATCCGGTACCTGTTGTTCATGGAATGACTGTCGGAGAATATGCAATGATGATAAACGGTGAGGGATGGCTTAACAATGGCATTAAATGTGATCTTTCCGTTATTAAGTGTAAAAATTACACTCATAAAACCCTTTATGAACTGCCGGTAAGGCCCTCACCGAATTTGCCAAACCAGACATCCATATATCTGTATCCATCGATATGTTTATTTGAAGGAACAAGAATATCGCCTGGCAGGGGAACCCCATTTCCTTTCCAGGTGTTCGGTTCACCGCTTTTCCCTGATAAAGGATTCAGCTTTACACCCGGGAGCCTGCCGGAATCAACAAATCCGCCTCTTCTGGGTGAGAAATGCTACGGAGTGGATCTCCGCAATGCAATAAATGATAAAATCGTACCGTCACCCGGTATTAATCTTAAGTGGCTTATTGATGCTTATAATGAATATACTGACAAGGATAATTTCTTCACTCCATATTTTGACAGTCTGGCTGCAGGACCAACACTCCGTGAACAGATCGAAAAAGGTATGACAGCTGATGAAATCCACGAATCATGGAAAGATGGACTGGCAGAATTTGGAAAGATAAGGGAGAAATATTTGCTGTATAAATAACCCCACGGGGTTATTTCCTTCCGGGATATACCTTTAATGCCTCTGCAAGTGTCTCCATGGCATTACTGAGGTCATCAATCTTAAGAACATAAGCAATACGTGCTTCATTCTTTCCTAATCCGGGTGTGGAATAGAAACCTGATGCCGGGGCAATCATTACGGTCTGGTTATTATATTCGAATTCCTCCAGCAGCCATTGTGCAAATTTATCGGAATCATCAACAGGAAGTTTTACAACAGTATAAAAAGCTCCCTTTGGCTTAGGGCAGTAAACACCGGGTATTTTATTCAGAGCATCGACCATAAAATTACGGCGGGCAGTATATTCCCTGTTGACCTCACTGAAGTATTCGGGAGGTGTATCTGTCGAAGCTTCACCGGCAATCTGTCCCAGTCCGGGAGGAGAAAGACGTGCCTGTGCAAATTTGAGGGCAGTGGTAAGCACCTCCCTGTTTTTTGTTACAAGTGCGCCGATACGTACACCACATTCACTGTAACGTTTTGATACAGAATCAAGCAGTACAACATTATTTTCTATACCGGCAAGCTTCATGGCTGAAAAATGTTCAGCTCCATCATAACAGAATTCCCTGTAAGCTTCATCAGAAAAGAGCCATAGATCATATTTCTTTATGATATTCCTTAGCTGAAGAAGCTCCTCTTTTGAATAAAGATATCCGGTAGGATTATTCGGGTTGGCAATAATAATGCCTCTTGTCCTGGCTGTTATCTTTTTTTCTATTTCAACTATCGGAGGAAGCGCAAAATCATCTTTTATATACGACGTGACAGGAATGATTTTAATACCTGACGAGGTTGCAAAACCGCTGTAATTAGCATAGAAAGGCTCAGGTGTAATCACTTCATCACCTGCATTAATACACGAATTGAATGCAAACATTATAGCCTCTGATCCACCTGTGGTTATAAGTAATTCGGTATGATCGACATTGATACCTATATTCTGATAGTAACCTGCTAATTTACGGCGGTACGATTCATTACCTGCGGAGTGGCTGTACTCGATTACTTTCTGATCAAGGTTCCGTATGGCATTTAGTGCAACTTCAGGAGTAGGAATATCGGGCTGCCCGATATTAAGATGATACACCTTTATTCCTTTTCGTTTTGCCTCTTCCGAATATGGAACAAGCTTTCTTATCGGGGAAGCCGGCATTGCCTTGCCTTTTTCGGATATTGACGGCATGATAATTAAATTTTTTTCTCACTTCAAAGGGTTACAAAAATAAATAAAATGACCGACTGAAAGAATGATTTTCATCTTTTTCTGAATCATTATTTTACTAAAAGATATCAGTAGTTCTTCTATAAAATAAACCGTATGACTGAAAGTTGAAACGTTGAAATGTTGAATACATAATTATTTCTATTTTTGCAGATCAATAGACCTGACCGACCAATGGAAATACCCTCAAAATACGAACCTGGAAAAACCGAGAGCAAATGGTACGACTACTGGATGAGGCAGGGCTTTTTCAAAAGCACTCCTGATGACAGCGAACCCTATACTATTGTGATTCCTCCGCCGAATGTAACAGGCGTTCTACACATGGGTCACATGCTGAACAATACCATTCAGGATGTACTTGTACGCAGGGCAAGGATGCTGGGGAAAAATGCCTGCTGGGTTCCCGGAACAGATCATGCATCCATAGCTACTGAGGCTAAAGTCGTTGCCAAGCTGAAAAGCGAAGGAATTGACAAGCGTAATATTTCGAGGGAGGAATTCCTTGAACATGCGTGGGAATGGACCCGTAAGCATGGAGGAATAATTCTTGAGCAGCTAAAGAGGCTTGGTGCCTCATGCGACTGGGACAGAACTCTTTTTACCATGGACAAGGAGAGGTATGATTCTGTTATTAAGGTATTTGTGGATCTTTTTAATAAGGGCCTGATCTATAGGGGAGTACGTATGGTCAACTGGGATCCGCAGGCAAGAACAGCCGTTTCGGATGAGGAGGTCATATATACTGAAGAGCGATCCAAGCTCTATTATGTAAGGTATAAAATTGCAGGCTGGAATGATTATATTACTGTTGCAACAACACGTCCCGAGACTATATTGGGTGATACTGCGGTATGTGCCAACCCCAACGACACCAGATATAAGCATTTAAAGGGGAAAAATGTTATTGTTCCTATGGCAAACAGGGAGGTGCCTTTCATTTTTGATGAATATGTGGATATGGAATTTGGTACCGGCTGCCTCAAAATAACACCGGCACATGATGTCAACGATTACCTTATTGGTCAGAAGCATAATCTTCCGTCGATAGATATTTTTAATGATGATGGTACCATTAGTTCTGAGGCCGCAATGTTTGTCGGGGCCGACAGGTTTGCGGCAAAAGATATGGCTGAAGAAGAGCTTAAACGAACCGGCAATCTTATTAAGGTTGTTCCTTATAATAACAAGATAGGACGGTCAGAACGGACACATGCAATAATAGAACCAAAGCTCTCAATGCAGTGGTTCCTGAAAATGGAAAAAATTTCCCATCCCGCACTTAATGCTGTTATGAACGGAGAAGTACATCTTCATCCGTCAAAATTCAGGAACCTCTACAGACGCTGGATGGAGAATGTACACGATTGGTGCATCAGTCGGCAGTTGTGGTGGGGACATAGAATACCGGCATGGTACTATGATAATAATGAATTTGTTGTTGCTGAGAACGTTACAGAAGCCCTGGCCCTGGCAAAGACAAAAAGTGGTAATGATTCTCTCAATGAGGCTGACCTTCAGCAGGATGAGGATGTACTTGACACATGGTTCTCCTCATGGCTCTGGCCGATAACATCATTTGATGGTATAAATAAACCCGATAATCCCGACATTAAATATTATTACCCTACAAATGACCTGATCACTGCACCGGAGATACTCTTCTTCTGGGTTGCCAGAATGATAATTGCCGGTTACGAGTATATGGATCAGAAACCATTTAACAATGTATACCTGACAGGTCTTGTACGTGACCAGCAAAGAAGAAAAATGTCAAAATCACTGGGTAATTCACCTGAACCGCTTGAGCTTATTGACAAATATGGTGCAGATGGTGTAAGGGTAGGCATGCTTTTATGCTCACCAGCCGGCAATGACCTGCTTTATGATGATTCTCTGCCGGAGCAGGGACGTAATTTTGCAAACAAGATATGGAATGCTTTCAGGCTGATAAAGGGGTGGAAAGTTGATGATGGCATAGTACAGCCTGCTTCTTCAGGGGCAGCAGTAAAGTGGATGAATGAGGTACTGAAGAGAGCAACTGCAGAAATTGATTCTCACTTCAGGAGATTCCGTATTTCGGAAGCACTGATGACTGCATATAAGCTTTTCTGGGATGAATTCTCATCATGGTACCTTGAAACAATAAAACCTGATTATGAAAAACCGGTCGACAGGATCACATATGATACCTCTTTAATTCTCTTTGACAGGCTGCTGAGACTTATACATCCTTTCATGCCCTTTATTACTGAGGAGATATGGCAGCTTCTCATTGAGAGGAAAGAGGGAGAAAGCATCATGATAAGCAGTATGCCTGAAATAAAAAAATATGACAAAGAACTGACCATCAGATTTGAACTTATTAAGGAATGTGTGAGTGCTGTAAGAACAGTCAGAAGAGAAAAAAAGATACCTAATAAGGAAAAACTAACTCTTTTTATAAGAGCAGATGAAACTGATTTTAACCTTGAATTCCTGCCGGTACTTTCAAGACTCTGTAACCTGTCGGGTATAAAATTCGTTACGGAAAAACAGACAGGAGCTGTCTCCTTTATGGTTAAAACGGTCGAATTCTATATTCCTGTGGGCGACAAGTTCAATATAGATACAGAGCTTTCAAAGATAGTTGAAGATATTGATTACTATAAGGGATTTCTTGCTACGGTTATGGAAAAACTTGATAATGAGAGTTTTATAAAGAATGCCCCGGTCAGTGTACTTGAACTGGAAAAGAAAAAGAAAAGCGATGCAGAGACTAAAATAAAGTCGCTTGAGGAGAGACTTAAAGAGTTGAAGAAATGACGGGGGTTACTGCATTACCTCCCTGACAAAATAATTCTGTTCGATCTGTACAATTTTCCAGTTATTGTTTAGTATCAGATGCCATCCCTCTCCTTCTATCCTGTTTCTGTCCTCACTGAATCCTTTGGCTGTTATGCGAAGATACCTTAAGTTATTTGATAAAAGACAGCCTCCCTTGTCGACAGTAAGTTTTCCCCAGTTATCCGATATCCTTATTTTATTGTAAATTGTTCCCAGGGTATCTAATGACCTGATATCTTCAAGCTCATAATCAAAATAGGGACTTTCAAGCTCAAGCAGAACAACGGGCTTGTCGACAAATTTTGCTATCCGGCGATGGATTCTTTCACTTATCTCACTGTCCCTTTCAGCCTCCTCTGCCACGATAGTTTCAAGGTCATAATTCAGTGCGATGCTTCCTGCTACATCGCGGCATACTTCAGGACACTGGATATCATAAAGTTCCTTTACAATTTTTGCAAGATCAACATTCTCAGAATGTATAGTAGAGAAATCAAATCCTTTCTGGTACATCAGAGTGGCATATAATGCTCCATGGATAAAGCCGTATGATCGGGCATACGACTGAAATGAATATATCATGTCGAGAGATTCAAAAAGCCTTTTCTTGAATTCTTCCTGCGAGTTTGTGGATAAAAGGATATTGGTAAATGTAGCAAGCCCCTCGTAGTTCTCAAACCTGATCTTGTCACCAATATAATTCTGGTAGCTTTCATGGTTCGAACCTCTGAATATAAGTGCATCTCTTATGGCAAGCTGTTTTTCCGGACCTTCGGTGTTTATTGCCTTACGCAGTGCTTTCCATTCAAGTTTTAGCCAGATCCTGGCATTCTTTTCATCCATGATCGTGGTGTTGAAGCTTGAAGAAGTATAGCCGGTTGATTCCTGGAAAAGGTGGAAAAGGCTGTGGACAGACCGCGAGATAATTCTGAACTCATCCTCTTTGCCTGGTAACGGTACAAGTGCAAACAGAGTTCCTCCGAATATAATTGCCCTGTTGTTGATAATTTGTTCTTTGGGATAAGTACCGGTATAAATGCCATCTCTTTGTTTCAGGATACCCTCTCTGTCAGGCTCATTGGCTGTTATTCTCCGCGTTGAACGGTCAATAAACATCATCGGACCGTAAAGATTTTTTCCCCAGAGACTGCCATCATCCTTATTACAGACCTCTTCGATTTTTTTAAAATATTGAATTGCAATTTCAGGCGTGAGATATGAGTCATCTTCTTCAGTCTTACATCCAGTGAGACAAAGCAAAAGAAGAAAAATTATCCATCTTGTCATGGCGGACGGAGTTTTAGCTGGATAAAAATAATCAAAATTCTTTCAATTTATCAAAATGGCTGAGTCACCTAAACAGATAGAGACATTTATCATTCAGCAGGTGAGAGAGTTGACGGATCAAACATCTCCGGCAGGGGTGATCGACAATATAGCCGCAAAACTGAAATCATTCAATGATAAAGATCTGAGCGAAAGAATCAATAATAAACCTGAAGAGATAAGCAAGCTGGTCAAACAGTTTCTTCATTGCAGCTGATGGTTTGATTCTTCTTCTCATCCTCCTCACGTGCCTCTTTAATACTTACATTCAGCTCAAAGCCGATGAGTAGAGCTATTGCATTAAGATAGAGCCAGATAAGTATTACCATGAGGGTCCCGATCCACCCATACAGCTTATTATACTGTCCGAAGTGATTGACATAAAAGGAAAACCCGAGAGATGTAATTATAAAAAGAATTGTAGCCAGCATTGATCCCGGTGAGATGAACCTGAAATCGGTTCTTTTAGCAGGGGCTAAGTAATAAAGAAAAGAGATTGCCATGAAAAGTAGCAGGACTACCAGTATCCATTTGATAATTACAATAATACTGATCACAAGACTTCTCTCAAGGATATCCAGTTCAACAAGGTAATTAACAACTGATTTCCCGAAGATAACAAGGAAACCGGCAAGAGCTATCATCATCACCACAATAAGAAGAAGGATAATGGAGATCTTTCTTTGATGGATCCATGACCTGGATTTAAAATTATGGGCCGATACCACAAAAGCATGAATTATTGCATGAATACCATTGGTTGAAAAAATGGCAGTAGCTAAAAACATTACCAGCAGCAGGGCTCCGCTTTTATTTGTTACGGTATCTACAATGGTGGTTTCAAGAAAATTGAAAGCATTCACGGGGAGTATGTTTTCAAAAAGATCAATAAGCTCTTTCTGAAAATTAGGTATGGGTACAAAGGGTATCAGAGTAAAGATGAAAATTGATGCGGGCAGAAGGGCCAACAGGAGGTTAAAAGCAATTGAAGAAGCCCTGGTTACAAGTACTCCTTTTCTGAATCCTTTAATTACAAATCTTAATACATCGCCTATGGGGACACCGTCAAAACCGGGAAGAACCAGTCTTCTTATCTTTTCCCTCTTCCCGTTTGTCCCGTCTGTGAATTGCATATATTAAATGGCTTTTAAACTCATGTCGAGATTTTTGATATGATGAGTCAGAGCACCTACTGAGATGAAATCAACACCGCATTCAGCATAAACTCTGACAGTATCGATAGTGATACCTCCCGAGGATTCTGTCTCATACCTGCCATTAATAAGCTTTACCGCGGTGAGGGTATCTTTAATGCTGAAGTTGTCAAGCATGATCCGGTCAACACCTCCGATTGCCAATATCTCTTTTACATCATTAATATTTCCGGCTTCTATTTCAATTTTGAGCTTTCTTTTATTTCTCTTAAGATATTCCCTTGTCTTTTTTATCGCTGTCCCTATACCTCCTGCATACCGGATGTGATTATCCTTCAGCATTATCATATCAAATAATCCCATCCTGTGGTTCATTCCGCCTCCGATCCGCACAGCTTCCTTTTCGAAGAACCTGAAGCCGGGTGTTGTTTTACGAGTGTCAACGATCTTTGTTTTCAGGCCGGCAATCCGGGCAACATAATGGCTGGTATTTGTTGCAATTCCGCTCATCCTCTGCATTATATTGAGTACCAGGCGTTCAGCCTTCAGGATTGATTGTTGTCTTCCGGATACAACCAATGCAATATCACCTGGTTTGACATGGCTTCCGTCTTTTAAAAGTATATCACATTTCAGGGTTTCATCAATAACTGTGAAGACCTTTGCGGCAATTTCGACTCCGGCAAGTATTCCCTCCTCCTTTATATTAAGCTGAGCTTTGCCCATTGAATCACCGGGAATACATGCGAGTGAGGAATGATCACCATCCCCCAGGTCCTCATCAATACTTTTTGAAATAAACTCCCTGAGGCTCCTATTTTCCATTTTCAGGTTCAATACGTACCGTATGAATAAGAAGCTCAGAACCTACTTTCTTAAGTAATATATAGACCCTGAAATCACCCTTCTCTGTTTTCAGAATGCCAATGGCATATTGTGCATCGCTTTTTGCACCCTGGTGACGAATAATAAAGTCTCTGGTTGGATAGGTATTGAAAAAATCCTTCAGTATGGCCTCTGCAACATTCTTTTTATAGAAATCTTCCTTATCGAGAAGCAGTACCTCTACCGTTGAATTCATGTATTTGGATAATTCCGATGAATTACCCGCCTTAAAAGCGATGGAAATACCAGCGGGAATCTTTGTCTGTTCCTGTATATTAAAGGCAAGAGCGTTTAATACAATAATTATGGCCGGAATAATATTAATGAATTGCATTTGATTCAATTTTTCCGATTTCCAAATTCTACGCATCACAAATTTAACTAATTTCATTTAAGAAAACCAGTTCTGCCGCATCAATATAATTATAATTGCAGGTACTCGTTTTTAATTATATTTTTGCATGTAACAGAATGCTTTAAGACGTGCACAAAAGTCGCGCCAATATTTATGAAGATTGCATTATTGCAGACAGGTAAGACAACTGAAAAGTATGTAAATGAAGGTGTTGAATTATATTCTGCACGCATCAGAAAATATTCAGGATTTGAGATCATCACTATTCCTGATATGAAGAATATAAGTAATATGCCGACTGAAGAGGTGAAGATCAGAGAGGGAAAGAGGGTGTTGAAATCGATAAACAGGAATGATTTTGTTGTGCTGCTGGATGAAAAAGGGAAAGAGCTCAGAACGGTTGAGTTTGCCCGATGGATCGAAAAACAATCAATACTTTCAGGGAAACGGATACTTTTTATAATAGGTGGCCCATGGGGATTCTCGCAGGAGGTAAGAGAAATCGCCGGCTTCACGCTCTCACTGTCAAGGATGACATTTCCTCATCAGCTTGTCAGGATATTGTTCCTGGAACAGCTTTACAGGGCTCTTACAGTAATTAAAGGTGAATCATACCACCACGAATAATTAATAATATTTTGATTATGAACAACAAACGGCGCGGCATAATTCTTCTGACATTTACTTTTGTCATTTTCCTGCTCGCCTTGCTGGCTGAATCGGTTTACCTGAGTGATTTCGAATGCAGGTACAGAACCGGGAGGTTCAACAGGGTTCTTGGCGAAAAGGAGAAGATCATGGAGGATTGCCTGAAAGGATTGAAACTTATTGGAGAGCCGCGTGGATCAACAGCCGAAAAGGGCTTCTTTTCTGTTGCCGAAGTGAATAATATTACTATCCTGGAGTATTTTGATGATAACCTTGTTTACTGGTCGGATAATGATTTTGATGTGCCACTGGTAATTGATGATTCATTATTTGCAAAATCCTTTATTTTTCTTCAGAACGGATGGTTTGTGCCCGGAACAATAGAATCAGGAAATGAAAAAATTGTAGGACTGCTCAGGGTAAGGACAGATTACGGTTTTGAAAATGACATAATTAAGAACGGATTTGTAAAAGACTTCCGGATCCCGGATGATGTGGAATTTACAACAGTCCGGGACAGCTCGGGATTTAATATTGTAAATAACAATGGTACTTTTCTTTTTTCCCTTATTTTTCCTGAAGTTAAAAGCAATTCCATCCTGATAATCATTCCGCTGATTTTTTGGACATCATTTTTCATTCTTATTGTTCTGCTGACCTTCTTGCTTGTGAAATTCATGGCAGAAAGGGGAAAGAATATTACCGGCATCTTTTTTTCACTGTTAATATTTATCATCCTGTATGCAATTGTACTGATTTCAGGCAAACCTGAGGTTGTGATGAGGACAGGTTTGTTCTCCCCTTACAATTTTTCACTGAACGGCATAATACCTTCTCTGGGACATCTGCTGATAATAAGCATACTGGCCGTGGTGCCGGCATATTTTTTCAAGCTTTATTTTCCTGCTGAGATCCTCGTAAAAGAAAATCCGGCATCGAAATATCTCTTTTTAACTTTTATGCTCATTGCCGGAGCCTGCCTGATAAGTCTCATTCAGCTTATCTTCAGCCAGATGGTTTCTGATTCAAACATAAGCTTTGAGACATATAAAGTATTGAATCTGAGCTTCTTCAGTTTAGCCGGTTTCTCTTCAATCATCCTGCTTCTGTTTGTTCCCGTATTGTTTCTTCTTAAAACCTTGCGGATGGCAGGCCAACCGGGCAGTAAAACCGTTATTATTCCTGCTTTTACCTCTCTTGCCGTTTTTGCGGCATTCTTTTATAAAGATCCGGTATCGCTATTATCAACCGCTATCCTTTTTTTATTGATGATAGCTGTTATCATGTATTCACAAAAACATAAAACAAGCTTATTCAGGATCTTAATTCTCTTATCTCTGGTCTTCAGTATCTATTCGGTGGTTCAGATAACAATTTGTTCGGAAAAGAAAACCACAGAAGAGGTTAAGATCCAGGCACTCTCCTTTTCGACCGATAATGATCCCGAGGCTGAGCATCTTCTTCTTGATATGTGGCCCGTGATTACCGGCGATACTCTGCTCAAAAAGATAATGAATGCAGATCTGTTCTGGAAGGATGACGTAGACAGGCTTAATGATTACCTTCACGATACATATTTTGACGGCTACTGGGGAAATTACAATTTCAGTATTGTCCCATGCAGGAATGACGATTCTCTTCTTGTTGCTTCGGAAAATGAGTATTATGAGAACTGCTTCGGTTTTTTTGATGAACGGATCAGTAAATACGGCCAACAGCTTACAGGTACCGGGTTTTATTTTATTGATAACCAGGGAGGAAGATCATATTACCTTGGAAAGTTATTATTCGGGCAGGATTCTGATTTTACAAATGGCTTATTCATAGAACTTTACAGCAACGTAAATGTCTCTCAGCCGGGTTATTCTGAATTGCTGCTCGACAAAAAATTCCGCGGATATTCAGGACTGAAAGACTACTCATTCGCTAAATATATTAACGGGGGAATTGTTCTTAAATATGGAGAATTTGTATTTGATACGGCTGATGACAACTATGTGGAAAAGGATTCCGAATACCGGATTTTTAACAGTGGAGGATTCAGACATATAGCTTACAGGAACGGCAATGCCACGGTTGTGATAAGCCGGCCGGAAATAACAATACGGGATATTGTCGTCTCCTTTGCCTATTTGTTTGCTTTCATTTTCATCTTTACCAACCTTATTATGATTATGATAAGACCTCCTGCATTAAGAAGTCTGCAGAACCTGAACTTCCGTCAGAAACTCCAGATGTCATTTATAGGAATATTGTTGTTCTCCTTTATACTGGTAGGCATTGTTGTCACTTTTCTTACAATAAGGCAATACAGGGCAAAGCAAAATGAAAACATAAAGGAGAAGATGAATTCTGTTTATACTGAACTTGATAACAATTTCTCAAATGTTGATCAACTGTCAGCTGACTGGAGTAATAATGCCAATTCGTCATTAAATGAACTGCTGATTAACCTTTCGAATATTTTAATCACCGATATAAACCTTTATGATCTGAACGGATTAATGATGGCTACCTCACGGCCTGAAATATTTTACCGCAACCTTAAAAGTATGAGGATGAACAATCTGGCTTTTATTAACCTTAAGGACCTTACAAAAAATGAGTATATTCAGACAGAGTCGATTGGCAGCCTCAGGTATCTCTCAGTTTATGTGCCTTTCTATAATGCTGCGGGGAAAGTATTGACATATGTAAACCTTCCCTATTTCAGGATGCAGAGTCTGCTGGCGAGGGACATTTCCAACATGGCGGTTGCAGTTATTAATTTCACACTTCTTCTGATATTGATCACAATGAGCTTTGCGGTATTCATAAGTGACAGGCTGACCTCTCCTCTTGCAATGCTCGGTGAAGGTATTGCCAGCGTTGAACTTGGGAAAAAAACCGAACATCTTACATACAAGGACAATGATGAGATAGGGGAGCTGGTTAAGCAGTACAACAGGATGGTGGATGAGCTTGAAGAAAGTGCTGATAAGCTTGCAAATTCTGAACGGGAATATGCATGGAGAGAAATGGCAAAACAAATTGCCCACGAGATCAAAAATCCTCTCACACCAATGAAGCTTAATGTGCAACAGCTGGTAAAATCATGGAAGGATGGTGTCCCCGGCTTTGAAAAGAAACTGCAAAAATTCTCAAGGAACCAGATCGAATATATTGAAACCCTCTCTTCAATAGCGTCGGCATTTTCATCTTTTGCAAAGATGCCAGGCAGTAAACCGGGACTGGTAAATCTGATTGAACAGATACAGACAACACTCGAGCTTTTCAGAAATACTGCCAATGTAACATTCTGGGTCCGGTGGCCCCATGAGAGCAAGGTCTTTATTTATGCCGACAAAGAGCACCTGAACGGGATCTTCTCAAATCTGTTCAAGAATAGCATACAGGCAATTCCACCGGACAGGCAGGGACTTGTAAAAGTGTCGCTTGAAATCAGCGGCAGCAAAGTAGTTGTAGCAGTAGCTGACAATGGTGCCGGGATCCCTGATTCCTTGCAACAAAAGCTGTTCACTCCCAACTTCACCACAAAATCATCAGGAACAGGCCTGGGCCTCTCAATTGCAAAGAAATATGTTGAGGGCGCCAATGGAAGAATATGGTTTGAATCGGAGGCAGAAAAAGGAACAACTTTTTATATTGAATTACCCCTGATGTACACTGTTGAAAAACCCGGTGAGACTCCTAAAGTCTGATAATAGGCAACTATAAATATAATTATTTAGTTATATTAGCAGTTCATTTTTGGCTTTAATGACAGCAAGTTTGTCACACCATATCAAGTGGTTAATATTAAGTCTGTTAATAATTGCAGGATTTAATAATTACCTGTCTGCCCAAACTAAAATTAACGGCATTATTAATCAGTATGCAAGAGTCAACTCCATTGGCGCTGACTATGTTATTATTGATGACGACCAGTTCGATCAGTTTGTTGTGGGCGATACCGTGCTGCTTATACAGATGAAGGGAGCCAGGATATATGCAAAAGAAGATAATTCATACGGATATGGTTATGCTCTTTACGGACAACCGGGGCGACATGAGTTTCTTACAATATTATTTCTTGATGATGGAACAGATAGTATTGTCTTCAGAAATAACATTGTGAATACCGGATTTGATATATTCGGGGATCTTCAATTGGTAAAAATCCCTTTTTATAACTATGCTGTGGTGGATAGTGTACTTTCCTGCGAGCCATGGGACAGCGCTGCCAAAACAGGAGGTGTACTGGCATTGATTATCGGAAGGACACTCTCTTTGAATGCAAATATTGATGTTACCGGTAAGGGTCTAAAAGGTGGAGAGGCTGTTCCGGGGCAGGGAATATGTATTGAAACGAATCCAGTAAAATGGGATAAATATGCTTATGATGCCAGCACCGACAGTGCAGGTAACAAGGGAGAAGGGCTTACCGTTAATGTTGATATTTATGACGACGCTCCATATCCCCCGGTTTATCCAGGCTTTGCACAAGGCAAAGGAGCAAACTTTACAGGTGGCGGAGGCGGCAACGGGAAATTCTCAGGCGGTGGAGGCGGATCCAACTATGGCGCTGGAGGAAAAGGAGGAAGGGAGTGGAACACTTGTGGGGTACCATCTCCCGGTGGTCTTGAGGGTAAAGAGATTACGGGTCCTGGTATGGATGGAGGGATGTTTATGGGAGGAGGAGGAGGCTCCTCAACTTATACTTCAGGAACTCCTGTACCTGGCGGCAGTGGTGGAGGGATAGTAATTCTGGTAGCCGATACATTGAAGGGTAACGGCTATAGTATCCTTGCTAATGGCGGAACACCTGGCACAGCAACAGGAGATGCCGGCGCAGGAGGCGGAGGAGGCGGAGGATCAATAGCACTTTACATTCAGAGTTACTCTGCCAATACGGCAACATCGGCTATAACTATATCTGCCAATGGTGGCAAGGGTGGCAGCAATGCAGGATACTTCGGAGAAGGTGGAGGCGGAGGCGGAGGTCTTATTACTACAGACAGTATAACTCAGCCGGCAAATGTAACAAAAACTGTTGCTGGAGGAGCAGTGGGCACACGACTTGGTTCAATTACCGGAACGGGTGGATTTATAGGAAGAAATATTACGACATTTACACCTATCCTTAATGGATTTCTCTTCAATTCAATAATATCATCAGTTACTGGCAACCAGGTTGATTCTGTCTGCTCAAATGTTTTCCCTCCGACAATCTCGGGTACAATTCCCGCCGGTACGGGCCCCTTTACATTCGAATGGCAGAAAAGCTATGATCTGGCAGGAGCTCCATCTCTCATTGCCGATGCAGAATCAAAAGAATATGAATTCACTGTCAAGGAAGAAGACACTTTCTGGATAAGAAGAATTGTAACAGATAATGGTTCTTTTCCTATTATTACCGATACAAGCAAGTGGGTCAAGATTATTGTCCAGCCGGAAATAACAGGTAACCTGGTGGGGAAAGACACAACAATATGTTGCAACCAGGATCCTCTGAGCCTGGAACCTCTTAATGCAGGCCCTTCAGAAGGGAACGGGATTTACCAGTACCAGTGGATACAGAGTCTTAATGCCGATATGTCCGGAGCAGTGTCATCACCGAATACATCTGACCAGGCATCTTACGACCCCCCGGCACTTACAGATACTACATATTTTAAAAGAGTAGTGACATCGGGTCGCTGTGTCGATCAGAGTTCAACAGTCACGGTAACTGTCCTTCCTTCGATTACGGATAACAATATTACAAGTCCCGACATGGAAATTTGTGAAGGATCACTTTTTAATTTACTTGAAGCTTCTATCCCGGGAGGAGGATCAGGCAGTTATGTTTACCTGTGGCAGGATAGTATACCTGCACAGGATGGTATACCTGCAGGAACATGGAAGGATTCACCAAATATAAACAGTAATCCAACCTATACTCCTGATACACTCGAATTTACAACTATTGAACATAGATATTACAGGAGAGTCGTTTTCTCCGGTCCTTACAATGTTTGCAGGGACAATGGCTCCCCCATACTTATGACTAGGTATCACTACATTGAGAATAATACGATTTCAAAAGATGACACAATATGTTCAGGTACAGTGCCTCCTCCTTTCGAAGGAACAACCGATCTGGAAGGAGGATCATTGATCTATACTTATATGTGGCAGGACAGCTCAAAAACAGCTTCATGGACGACACAGGGAACCTCAATAACGCCGTACTCACCGCCTGCACTTACAGATACCACCTGGTACAGGAGAATAGTAAATTCATCAAAATGTGCCGATACGAGCAACATACTCGTAATTAATGTTCATAAGCCGATAGAAAACAATATTGCATCATTGATTTCCGTATCGGGAAGCGATACAACAATCTGCAATGGAGCAGTTCCGAACAAAATCAAAGGTAGTGTGCCGACCGGCGGAACAGATATACCGGGAGACTATGCATACCAATGGTACTCCTCAACAGATAACAGTACATTTACTGATGTTTCGGGAGCAAATAATATTGACTATCAGCCTGAGGCATTAACGGATACGACCTGGTTTAAACGTAAAGTCATTTCCGGAAAATGCTTTTCTGAAAGCAATAGTATCAAAATTATAGTGCTTTCTGATATATCCGACAATGTTATTTCAAGTGACCAGACGGTCTGCTATGGCACTACTCCTGCACAGCTTACAGGACCCGGCCTGACAGGCGGTGCAGAAGGAACACCCACATGGATATGGGAAGAGAGCGATGACGGAATTAACTGGGCGGCTGCTGAAGGGGCAGGTGATGGGCAGTACTATTCGCCGCCCGCACTTACGGATCCGATAAAATACAGACGTGTCATTCTTTCAGGTCCGTATGATTGTTGTGCTGATACTTCAGAGATACTGGAGATCGGCATACACCCATTACCAACCGGTGAGATAACTTCAATTAACGAGACAACCATCTGCAATGGTTCTAAAATTCTTTTACATGTCAATCTTACCGGTGCCTCTCCATGGAAGCTGGTTTACAGGGAGAATTCGACAGATATCACAGTGGATAATATTTCAGCTTCAAGTACGGTTATCAGCAGGGAGCCTGAAGCAACTGCTGCCATGTCGTCATTCAGCTACTCACTTGTATCGGTTGAGGATGATAACGGCTGTATTGCCACATCACTGACAGGGACAAGGGAGGCCGATGTCTACAGGGTCCCGGTAGCTGAGGCCGGTCCTGATGATGGGGTTTGTGGCCCTGAATATACTCTTACGGCTGTTCCCAGCGACGGAACAGGTAGATGGTTATTCCCTTCACAGGTACTGGAATCAGATATAAATGATCCTGAGACAATCATAATAATTGATTCATCATTTACTGATGCATATGTTGCATATAAATTTTACTGGGAAGAAACAAACTGGGAATGCAAAGATAAAGACTCGGTGACCATAACATTTTATAACCGCATTGACAATATAGAAGCAGGGAATGACACCTCATTATTCTCGTTCGATTATATAATGCAGTTAAATGCGGCTCCCATCGAGTCTTTCGAAACAGGCAAATGGAGCGTGATAGCTGGTACCGGTGATTTTGATAATGATACTTTATGTTCAACGAATGTCAGGAATATATCGATGGGAAAAAACACCTTCAAGTGGGTTGTCACCAATGGTGAATGCATGCTTGAAGATATGATAGATGTGACTGTTTATAATCTTATGATTCCTGAAGGTTTTTCACCAAATAATGATCCGGAGAATTATAATAATACATTTATTATCAGCGGATTGGATCTTCGTAAAAAATTACAGGGGCAGGATTCGGTTCCAGCATATCAGATTGCGGAGCTGACTATTGTGAATGGCGCCGGAAATCAGGTATTTACGACATGCAACAAAAACGGCAACAAATGGAAAAACTGGGATGGCAGGAATAATGACGGGATAGAAATGCCTGAAGGGACCTATTATTACCTGCTTAAGATAACATCGATAGAGGTTCCGGGCGAGGTATTTAAGAAGAGCGGATTTATAATTCTTAAAAGATATTGAGATAGTATGCAGGGAAAGCTTTTGGGTTATTACGTTAGATAAAGTATGAGCAGACTGACATATTTTTTTGTTGCATTGCGTTTTCTTATCCCCGGCGGATTACACGGGCAGACTGTACCTGATTCAGACAGAATAAGTCTGGGTTATCCTGTATATAGTCAGTATCTTCATAACGGATTGATGATAAATCCAGCCTATGCAGGTTCGCGTGAGGCTCTGAGTGCGGTTTTATCGTACAGGATGCAATGGATGGGAACACCGGGAGCACCTGTACTGCAGTCTGTTTCATTACATTCACCGATGAAAAACGACAGGGTGGCCCTTGGCCTGAAAGCTCAATTCATGCAGTATGGAGTTACCAGGTCAACAAGTGTTTATGCTGTTTATGCTTATCATATCAGGGTGGGAAACGGAAAGCTCTCATTCGGGCTTAAGGCGGGTGTTGATATGTCTAATACCGATTATACCGGCTTATTGCTTACAAACATGGGAGATCCGGTCTTTACGAATGATGAAAAACCTTACATCCTTCCCAATGTTGGAGCTGGCATCTATTACTTCAGCAAGAGGTTATTTGCTGGTTTCTCAGTTCCCTCTTTCCTCAGTTATAACAGAACTGACAAGGGATCAACACAAGCGTATCATTCATTCAATGAGTATGATATAATATTTTCTGCCGGAGGTCTTATAACAATCTCGCAGACCTTCAAATTTAAACCATCAGTACTGGTCGATTACTCATTACAGGAAACGAAAAAGCTTAACCGGCTTGATATCAACGGTAACTTTATTATTGCCGACCTGGTGTGGATTGGCGCATCATGGAGAACATCCGAAGAAGTAATTATCGGGTTGCTTCAGGTACAGCCCACACCACAGCTTATGATAGGGTTATCATACGATTACTCTATAGGCAGGATGAATACTTATTCAAAAGGATCAAGTGAAATTATTTTAAGATATGAATTCGGATATAAAGTGAGTGCGGCAAATCCAAGATATTTCTAATCCTATGTTAAGGAAGAATCTTTATTTTATCGTTTTAACTCTTGTCATGGCTCCTTTCACTCTCAGGGCACAACAGCCTTCTGTTTACAAGGTCTCAAGAATGCCGTTTAATACAGGGGTTTTCAGCGAAATATCACCGGTTATGGTACAGGACGGAATTGTATTTTGCTCCGACAGGCGCTTCAGTGCCTTCAGAGACCGGAAAACATTTGAAGGCAGGCGGCTCTATAACCTTTATATTACAGAACGCAGGGACAGTACCCGATGGGAAAAACCAAAAGAAATAAACAGCGAAAGAAGCACTCTCTTTAACAGCGGACCCTTATGTTTTTTTCACGACGGCAAAACGGTCTATTTTACAAGCGAAGTAGAGACAGGTAAAATAGCAAGTAAAAAGAATTTTAAAAATCACCTTGGTATCTTTATAGGAGAGCTTTCGGGGACAGATATTCTTTCCATACGACCCTTCCCTTACAACAGCACACAGTATGAAGTCGGACATCCCTCATTGAGCGACGATGGTAAATATCTCTTTTTTGCTTCTGACATGCCGGGCGGACAGGGGGGATCGGATATTTATTATTGCGAATGGGTCAACGATCAGTGGAGTACCCCTGAAAACCTTGGACCCAAAGTCAATTCACCTGATTCTGAGAATTATCCTTTCATGCATCCTTCCGGAAGATTATATTTTTCATCAGACAGACCGGGAGGAAAGGGGAAACTGGATGTATACTACACCATGCTGACCCTGGGAAGCTGGGAAATCCCTTCCATTGTGCCGGAACCTATTAATTCCCGGTATGATGATTTTGCATTTGTGGCAGATGAAGCCATGCAAACAGGCTATTTCTCATCAAACAGGAGCAGGAGTGATGATATTTACAGTTTTTCATCAACGATCATGCGAAAAGCATCCTGTGACACCCTGGTTGAAAACAATTATTGCTACGAATTCCTTGAAGAAAATGCGGTGAAATGGGATACACTCCCATTCCGGTATGAATGGAAATTCGGAGATGGAACCAGGGGCACAGGTTCCATAGTCGAGCACTGCTATCCCGGCCCCGGCAAGTACCTTATACAGCTTGATGTGGTAAACCTTGTTACCAAAGAGGTAATGTATAATGAAAAAACGTACAGCCTGGAAATAACTGATATTGAACAACCATATATTTCATCACCAGACATGGGAACCACCGGACAGAGGATCAGGTTCAGCGCCGAAAATACAAACCTGCCCGGGTGGAATATCGACAGCTATTACTGGAATTTTGATGATGAGACAATTGCAATTGGCAAGGAAGTTGATAAAACATATAACAGACCCGGAACTTATACTATTCAGATGATAGTATCAACTGAACCGGATCCGGGCGGTATTGTCAGCGAAGCATGTGTTTGTAAAAATATTACAATAACAAGCCGGCCCTGAAAATGAAAATAGTAATTTTGCAGTTTTATGAAATTGAAAAGAACAATATATACGATATTATTATCTCTAAGCCTGTCGGGATTGCTTCAGTGGACGGACACGCTTGGGCAGGAAGTTCCTGGCAGAGATGAAAATATTACCTTCCTTGTGACTTTCGGGAGAGAAGGCGAAACCTCATGGGGCGATGATGATTTTTACCAGGTTTTCTTTTTTGCCATACCAAGGGATTTTAACCAGCAGTTTTATATAAGGATATTTGATCCCGATGTCGGGGGGGAACATGATGAAATACAGGGTGATTTCAACACAAGAACTCTCTTTTCTGTCTATGGGGGACAGGGGGTCGATCCGGATAGAAACGAGGAATCAAAAGGATTAAACAACGGGCTCAATTATAAAGGAGGAAACTTATTGGCATCCAGGGTTTTTGGCGATGAGCCAAGGTATGACAACAAATATTTTTCTTTCGGACCGTTCAACCCGACAGCAGGCGATTTCAACACTAAGTGGAACTCTTATATCTTTAAAATTGTATGCGAAGGAATCAAAGGGGATGACGGCAACCTTTACCGTTATTTCCTGAGCCGCGATCCTGAAAATAATGTGCCGATTGAAGGAGCCAACGCATTTACTTATGAATATACTTTCAGGATGTGGAATGATTTTAAAAGCGTTGCACATATCTATCCATATGTTGATACAGGCGTGATCTATATAAGGCTGAGGAATTTTGACTGGGATAGTGACGGCAATATACTTGTTGTTTCAAGATATAAACAGGGAATTGATGCACCTATTTCCGGTGAAGATGACTGGGCTGAATCCAGGATAGCAATTGAACCTCCTGAAGTAGGATCTTCCCTCGATTTTCAGTTTCATAAGAGACAGGGAGAACTGGTTAAAAATAATAATGTAGTTGTTACACTTGAAAACCAGAGAGGTGATGCTCTGCAGTTCTTCAGCTCTCCAATTGGAGGAGTTCCCGTCTATCAAGCAAGTATTCTGGTCAGAAAAGCGAAGCCTAAATAAAAACTAAAACCGGCATGAGTTTCGGAACAAAGAGGGAAATATTAATTACACTCGGGTGCTTTTTACTTTTTTCATGTCTGGTTAACGGACAGACATATAATTTCAAAAACTATGGGGTCGAAAGCAATATTCCAAATACATTTATTTATACAATTAATCAGGATAACAATGGTTATCTGTGGGTGGGTACAGGCAGCGGACTGGCAAAATTTGACGGATTCAACTTTTATAGTGTTATATTCCCCGATTCTGCTGTAGGTCGTTATCCGACAGCGAGCCTGAAAGACCGGAATGGTACACTGTGGTTTGGCTGCAATGATGGAACAGTATTCTATTCCGATGGCAGTGAATTGAAAGAGCTTCAACTGTCAAATACAAAATCAATAAGCGTTCTCCTTGAGGGACCTGACAGATACATTTATATTATACCACAGGGTCAGTCAATAAGCCGGGTAAATCCGTTAAACATAAATGATCTAAGGACTTTTGATATTGACAGAAACATTGTGCTTTTTTCGGCATGCTTTACACAATCGGGGGACATATTGCTTGGTACACAAGAAGATATAAAATTATGCAGGTTTGAAGGAGAATCCTTAACTCTGCTAAATAAGATTGATGGATTTGATTACTACAGCATTCTAGAAATATTTAAACTTAAAAACAAAGACACTTACCTGATTGGTACAAACGGCAACGGACTTTTCCGTCTTGAATTATCCGTTAACAGGACCAACCTGTCGCGTTTCGCTGGCAATCCCGAACTTGATTATCTGAGCATACAATCAATCATTGAGGATTCGGATAATTACCTGTGGATTGCAACCAATGAATCGGGAATGCTGCGTATGAATCTTTCACCGGATTATGAAACAATAGAATCTGCCGTATTCTTCGATAAGGCTTCAGGCCTCACGGGGGCCAATGTCAGGAAAGTATTCCAGGATATTGAAGGTAATTTTTGGATCGGATTGTTTGGTGACGGACTCTCCCTTCTTTATTCTTATGCTTTCAGCTTCTATTCCCCGGGCCTTACTCCGGAAACAAATAATATAATTTATGTAAATAAACTGGGAGAGGATTATTTTTTAGGAACGCCAACCGGATTCTATCTGTTTGACCTTGAAAATAACAGGACAAAATCATTTATCAATATGATGCAGAGAACCGGCAAAATTGAAATCTCATCATATTTTGTTGATAATAATGGTAATATCTGGGTTGGTACAAAAGGAGAAGGCCTTTTTGTTAGAAATGCCGGCGGCACAATAAAACAATTTTACCGTTCAGGCGATTCAGGAGTGGATTATGTAAAAGATATACTGGTTGATAATAAGTATGTCTGGCTGGGAACTCTCAACGGGATTATTATTCTTAACAGGAGTACAGGGACGGTTAAAAGCAGGTATACCATTAATGAAGGATTGCCCCATAACAATATTAATCAGCTCTACCTTACCAGCGAAGGTAAGGTAGCAGTAGCAACTAAATCGGACAGGTTGTATCTTATTGATCCTGAAACAGGAGTAAGCTCAAAAGGAGCAATTTTATTCGGTATAACAATGAATGAGATCTCATCATTCTGTCAGACTATGGACGGAAACCTTTGGATGGCAACAAAAGGGAACGGGGTTTTTGAATTTATCGGCGATTCAGTAAAATCATTTTCACGGTCGGATATGCTGATGTCGAATTACTGTTACAGCATACTGGTTGATTCAATAGACAGGATATGGGTGGGACATGAGAGAGGATTTTCAAGATATAACCGTAACAACGGGATAATGAGAACCTATGGAACTGAATTTGCCAAAGGTGGTGTATGTAATTCTGACGGAATGTACGAGTCTCCCGACGGGAAAGTTATTATAGGAACAACGCAGGGATTGATAGTATACGACAGATACAGGGACAGAAGGATAAATACAGCACCCCTTAATAACATTAATTATATAACGATAAATGAGGTGGAATATCCGGTTCAGCGGGTATTTACCCTTCCCTACAGCAAGAGATATAATGTGCGGGTAAATTATGTCGGCATTAATTTCAGTGATCCTGAAAAGGTTTATTACCAGACTTTGCTTGTTAATTATGATGAGGATTGGTCGAAAGTCACCACAGAGCGTGAAGTGCAGTATTCACTAAGTGATGGCCGCTACCAGTTTAACCTGGTCTCAATGAATGAAAGCGGCCTGACACAGGAAACGCCCGTAACTTTTAATATTATCATTAAAAAACCACTCTGGAGAACCTGGTATTTTATCCTATCATCCGTAGCTTTAATAACAGGTATTATTATCCTTATAATAAAAGAAAGGGAAAAAGTTCAGAAGAAAACCCAGGCCTATCTCGAGAAGGAGCTTGAAGCAAGAACAAGTGTGGTGAGGAAGCAAAAGGCCGAAATCGAATTCCAGAATATTGAAATAACTGACAGCATAAATTATGCAAAGAGAATTCAGACAAGTATCCTTCCTGATTATAACAATCTGAAAGAATCATTTAAAGATGCATTTATCTTCTTCCGTCCGCGTGATATTGTAAGTGGTGATTTCTACTGGTTCGACAGACTGGATGATGAGAGGCATATACTTGTCTGTGCCGATTCAACAGGTCATGGTGTGCCGGGTGCCTTCATGTCAATGATAGGATCAACGCTTCTCCAGGATATTGTCTCACGGCAGGGTATATCAAAGCCATCAGAAGTGCTTACCATGCTTGACAAGCAGATTTTTTCAACACTTAACAGGAACCTTGAGCTTGGTGTCTCCAATGATGGTATGGACCTGGTAGTGTGTGAGATAAACCCGGGTAAAAGGCATATAAGGTTCGCATCCGCAATGCGTCCTGTGATCATCGTTATGGGAGGAGAATCATATTATATCAAAGGTAACAGGTCATCAGTTGGCGGAGAATCAGTGATTGAAAAATATTTTGACGACCAGGAGTATTATCTCAGCGAGGGTGATGCGATCTATATGTTTTCAGATGGTCTTCCCGACCAGTTTGGAGGATCTGACGGCAAAAAGATGAAAATTGCAAGACTCAAGAAGCTTATTGAGGATGTTAATGATCTGCCGATGGATGGACAGAAAGAGGTAATTACAAAGTTCTATGACGAATGGAAAGGAATACATGACCAGGTGGATGATATTCTGCTGATAGGTTTAAGGATGTAGATCAAAAATATTTAATATATTCCGTTGAATGAAAGCGGGATCTCGTTTGTAGATACTGTATTGCTGAGATTATCGGCCCTGTCCTTGAGATAAAAATCATACCTGATCGTGTCATTGTCATTCACCTCATAAAACAGGTAAATAAAGGTAATATATATGGTCCCTTTCAGGATCTTGTTTTGTCCCTCTCTTTCCATATAGGGTATGCGGTACGATGAGGGCTTCATCGGGTCATCATCATCCACCTGTTCCATTTCACCATCTATTTTCCTGAAAAGTGTAAAAAAGAGATTTGTTGTATCACCTTCAGTTGCCTCCGGTGGTTCGAGACCCACATTCCCGTCTCCATCCTCAAAATAAAACTTAAGTTTTCCTCCCTTGCAGTAATTACCCAGGATATCCGTTGTATCAAAAACAGAAAAATTTTTATATTCAATATATGGTTCTGACGGCAGTTGCCGGATCTTTGTGCATGATCCGTAAATGACGGCAATAAATATTATCAAAAGACACCTGATCGCTCTCATCATTTTCATGGTAATACTCTGTTTATGCACAAAAACCACACCAAATATGTTCATTTTTTTCTGAAATATACTCTTAAAGGTATACCTGTAAATTCAAAACGCTCTCTTAGCCTGTTTTCAATAAATCGTCTGTAGGATTCCTTTATATACTGGGGCAGGTTGCAGAAAAACGCAAATGAGGGAACGGCAGATGGAAGCTGGGTTACATATTTTATCCTGACATGTTTGCCCTTCAGCGAAGGAGGAGGATTATTCTTTATTATTTCTAACATGACTTCATTAAGCTCAGATGTAGGGATCTTCCTTTTCAGATTACTGTTAACGCTTTCGATAACTTCAAGTACCTTATGGATCCTTTGTTTGTTTATTGCTGAAATGAAAAGAATATGATAATCAGTGAAGGGAGCTGTTTTTTCTCTTATTTTCTTTTTGAATAGTTTTGCTGTATTGCTTTCTTTTTCAATGAGATCCCACTTGTTAACAAGTATGATCAACCCCTTACTGTTTTTAAGGATGAGCGACATTATGTTAAGGTCCTGGGCTTCAAGTCCCCTCTCGGCATCAATCATGAGAAGGCAGATATCTGAATTTTCTATTGCCCTGACAGCTCTCATGACCGAATAAAACTCTATATTCTCACTTACCTTCGATTTTTTTCTTAAGCCCGCAGTATCAACGAGAAAGAAGTTGTGATTATATTTATTATATCTTGTGAATATTGAATCGCGGGTTGTCCCCGGCACGGGGGTTACTATATTCCTTTCTTCCCCCAAAAAAGAATTAATGAGTGATGATTTCCCCACATTGGGACGTCCCACAACAGCTATGCGGGGCAGTTTATACATAGTTACAGGTAACTCTTCTTTGAGTTCTTTTACAACAGCATCAAGAAGATCGCCCGTACCGCTGCCGTTAATAGAACTTACAGGGAAATAATCACCAAGGCCAAGATTATAAAATTCATTCGCCTCCAGGAGTCTGGCTGTATTATCAACCTTATTTACAATCAGGATAACCTTTTTCCCTGATTTCCTTAACAGGCCGGCAACCGAGATGTCGAGTTCGTGAATGCCGGTTGTTACATCTACCATGAACATTATAAGGTCAGATTCTTCGACTGCAAGAATAACTTGCTTGTTGATCTCCTCCTCAAAAATATCATCAGAATTCTCAACATAACCACCGGTATCGATTACTGAGAAATCGATACCATTCCAGTTACATATCCCGTAGTTGCGATCACGTGTAACACCGCTTATCTCGTCCACGATAGCTTCCCTTGATTCGGTAAGTCTGTTGAACAATGTTGATTTTCCAACATTGGGTCTGCCTATTATAGCGACTATTCTGCTCATCATTTTTATGTCAGATTACCGGTATCCGAATCTTTTTAGCATTGAAGGCTTATCCCTCCAGTCTCTTGTCACCTTCACAAACAGCTCAAGAAATATCTTTTTGCCAAAGAACGCCTCCATGTCATGTCTTGCTTGCGTGCCGACTTTCTTAAGCATTGCTCCCCTATGACCTATCAGAATTCCTTTCTGGCTTTCACGGGCGACATGAATCAGCGTTCTGATTCTTATGATATCCGTCTCCTCTTTAAAGCTTTCTATTTCTATCTCAACGGAATAAGGGATCTCTTTCTTATAGTTTAGCAGGATTTTTTCCCGCAGGATCTCTGATGCAAAAAAACGCTCATATTTATCTGTCAGCTGGTCTTTCGGGAAAAAGGGTTCTCCTTCGGGTAGTTTGCTGGTAACAGCATTTAAAAGTGTATCCAGGTTGAATTTATTGATTGCCGACACAGGTATTACCGGTGAATCCGGGAAGATCTCTATCCATGAAATGGTAATTCTTTCAAGCTCCTTCTGGTTTGACAGATCTATTTTATTTATGACAGTTATAATGGGTATTCCCGACTCCCTGATTTTTGTTGTGTATTCTTTTTCTGTGCAGGGATTCTCGTTAACATCTGTAACATAAAGGATCACATCGGCATCAGCCAGGGCAGTTTTCACAAAGCTCATCATTGCTGCCTGGAGCTTATATTGCGGCTTCAGTATTCCCGGTGTGTCGGAATATACAATCTGGAAATCATCCCCGTTGACTATGCCCATAATACGGTGGCGTGTGGTCTGTGCTTTCGAGGTAATTATTGAAAGCTTCTCTCCCACAAGAGCATTCATGATAGTCGATTTACCGACATTGGGATTCCCAAGTATATTAACAAAGCCTGCTCTGTGATTCATTGTTATTAATTAATAAATGCCGCGTTTGATCATATTGATCTCTTTCACTGTGAGAAATCTCCATTTTCCACGCCGCAGGTTCTTTTTTGTCAGCCCGGCGAAATATACCCTGTCGAGTCTTTTAACCTTATATCCAAGAGATTCAAACATTCTTCTTACTACTTTGTTCTGTCCTGAATGAAGCTCTATCCCGATCTGACTCCCGTCGTCAGGATCAGCATAAGACACTGCATCTGCTATAACAAGCTCTCCCTCAAGATCCATCCCTTCTGTTAGCCGGAACAGATCATTTTTCTGAACAGGTTTATCAAGAAAGACATGATAGATTTTCTTCCTGTTATACTTTGGATGAGTAAGTTTACCGGTCAGATCTCCGTCGTTTGTGAGGAGAAGAACACCGGTAGTTGCCTTATCCAGCCTCCCTACAGGATATACTCTTTCAGGACAGGCATCTCCAAGCAGATCCAGAACGGTAAATTCAGCATGCGGGTCCTCAACAGTTGTAACATAACCTTTGGGCTTATTCATAAGAATATATACCTTCTTCTGTGCTGATAGTTTTTTGCCTTTATACCTTACATCATCCTTGTTGCTGACCTTTATTCCAAGATCAGTAATCTTTTTCCCGTTCACTGAAATATGTCCTTTAAGGATAATCTCATCAGCTTCACGGCGGGAACAAAGCCCGCTGTTGGCAATAAACCTGTTAAGCCTTATCAATTCGGACCCTTCTTGTGACAGTTTCCCCTCAAATTTTGTGAAGGATTTTCTTGCTTTCCTGCTGCGGTTCATAGCACCGATTTATCAGGCTGCAAAGGTACAATTATTTGTCAATTTACGATTTGATGAATTTTTTGCACCTTTGTTGTTCTTAAAAAGAATTGCATGACATTAATAAAATCAATTTCAGGCATAAGGGGAACAATCGGGGGTATACCGGGCGAAAACCTGACTCCGATTGATATTGTTAAGTTCACTGCTGCTTATGGTACATGGGTAAAAAACGGGCATATAGGGAAATCTGTAACAATCATCATTGGCAGGGATGCCCGCAGATCAGGAGATATGGTCAGCAGCCTGGTAATAACCACGTTACGCAGTATGGGGATCAATGTTACGGACCTTGGCATGGCAACGACCCCAACGGTTGAAATAGCCGTTACGGGAACAAAAGCCCAGGGTGGTATAATTGTGACAGCCAGTCATAATCCCGAACAATGGAATGCACTTAAGCTTTTAAATGAAAATGGGGAATACCTTTCGGCTGCCGATGGTGGAAAATTACTGGAACTGGCAGATAAAGAACAATTTGAATTTGCTGCTACGGAACATGAAGGCTCTCTTGGTAGTGACAACACATGGAGAAAGAAACATATTGACAAGATACTTAAACTTGATCTGGTTGATGTAGAAGCAATAAGAAATGCAGAATTTACTGTAGCCATCGATTGTATCAATTCTGTTGGCATAATAGTATTACCTGCATTACTGAATTCCCTGGGTGTTAAGAAGGTTATAGGGCTCAATATGGTTCCCAACGGGAAATTCGCACATAATCCGGAACCCCTTCCGGAGAATCTTAAGGAAATATCTGACCTTGTTGCGAGAGAAAATGCCGACATTGGTTTTGTAGTTGACCCTGATGTAGACAGACTGGCAGTGATCAGTGAGGATGGAACAATGTTCGGTGAGGAATATACGCTTGTTGCAGTATCAGATTATGTCTTGCAGCATACTCCCGGAAACACTGTCTCAAATATGTCATCAACAAGAGCTTTAAAGGATGTGACGGAAAAACATGGCTGTTCTTATTTTTCTTCACCCGTGGGAGAGGTAAATGTGGTTATAGAGATGAAAAGGCGAAAGGCAGTTATCGGGGGAGAAGGAAGCGGAGGCGTTATCTACCCTGAACTTCATTATGGACGTGATGCACTTGCTGGTGTAGCACTATTCCTGACACACCTGGCAAAAAGCAGAATAAAGTGCTCTGAACTTCGCAGACAATATCCCGATTATGTCATTGCAAAGAAAAAACTGGCACTTGATCCGGAAACCGATTTTAATATGATTATGAAAGCTGTTAAAAAAGAATTCCATAGCAGCAAGATTGATGAGAAAGATGGTTTGAAAATAGAATTATTGTCGGGGTGGGTACAATTACGTAAATCGAACACAGAGCCAATAATGAGGATATATGCTGAAGGCAGCACAATTCAGGAAGCCGAGGAACTCGCTGAGAAAATTATATTAATTGTTAATAAAATCTAAAACTCTTTTATTTTCCACAAGAATGTGGAATAAAATTTGGTTGAAGAGTGTCTTTAGGGGTAAAAGCATTAAAAAAATGATGTTAAATATTGTTAATGTAAAATCAGATAGAATGCCCTTTTAATACTTTTGTGGCAATTATTTGAAATTTTATATAAGTAAATCATATCATGAAGAAAACACTTATCATTACAGCGATTGTTGCAGTTGTGGCAATAGTTGCTGTTATTTTGATCAATAAGCTTACCTCAAGGAAAGACCTTGAAAATCTTTATGTAGAAGCACAAAGAGGTCAGTTTGATATCATAGTAACAACCACAGGTGAGTTACAGGCTGAGAATTCAACTGATATAACCGGACCTGATTTTGCACAAAGCAGGCGCATCAGGGCAATGGATATTAAGATCACAGACCTTGTACCTGAGGGCACTGAAGTGAGAGAGGGTGATTATGTAGCTACTCTTGACAGAACCTCATTTGACAACACTTTAAAAGATGAACTGGAGAGACTGGATACTTACGAAACCAATCTGGAGGTTAAGATTCTTGATACGGCAGTTACACTCAGTAACCTTCGTGATAACATAAAAAACCTGCGATTTGCCGTTGAAGAGGCAGAAATTACTCTCCAGGAGTCGAAATATGAACCTCCTACAACTATACGCCAGGCCGAAATATCTCTTGATAAGGCTAAGCGTTCTCTTGAACAATCTATTAGAGGCTATGAGCTGAAGGTTGAACAGGCACGTTCCGATATGCGGACCATTCAAACCCAACTGGCAGAACAGCGCCAGAGAGTTGCTGATCTGCAGACGGTACTTTCGAAATTTGTGATTAATGCACCCTCTTCAGGAATGGTGATCTATTATAGAGACAGGTCGGGATCTAAAAGAAAAGTAGGATCATCGATAAGCCCCTGGGATAACGTCGTTGCCACTCTCCCGGATATGACAAGCATGATATCAAAAACTTATGTGAATGAGATTGATGTAAGTAAAGTCAAGGAGAGGCAAAGAGTTGATATTGCAGTAGATGCATTTCCTGATAAACAATACGCCGGTACAGTGATAAGTGTTGCCAATATAGGCGAACAGCTCCCGAATGCTGATGCTAAAGTATTCGAAGTAGTTATCAAACTCGATGGCACTGACCTGATATTAAAGCCATCAATGACAACAGGAAATAAGATCATCACTAAAAGTATACCCGATGTGACCTATATCCCTCTTGAGAGTGTTCTGACAGGTTCAGACAGTATTCCATTCGTTTATCTGAAGAATGGAACAAAACAAATCGTTGTTCTTGGTGAATCAAATGAGAATAATGTGGTTGTTGAGCAGGGTCTTAATCCCGGCACCAGGATATTTCTTAATATACCTGAAGAACCTGAAAAATTTACAAAGCTGGCAGGAGTTGAATTGATAGATATTATAAAGCAAAAAGAAAAAGAGAAGAGAGAAGCTGAGCAGAGAGAAAACCAGGAAGCTCAAAGAGGATTTGCAGGAAGAGGCGGAATGAGGGAAATGACGCCTGAAATGATGCAACAGTTACAGAATATGAGAGGTAATATGCCGCCGGGAGAGGGAGGCAGAAATATGGATACCGCTGCAATGCGGCGCTTCATGCAAATGCGCGGCAATATGCCTCAGGGCGGACAAAGAGACTCCACAATGATACGTCGTTTCCAAAACCAGGAAGGCCCGCCCCCGGGAGGCCAGCAAAATTAATGGTAATAAAACAAACCACATTAAACGGATATTTTAAACAGGAAATACAATGTTCAAGTTTATATTAAGATATTTCCACGACATGGAGATAGCTGTTGAATCGATAGTGTCCAACAAGCTGAAATCAATGCTTACGGCTCTCGGTATCATCTTCGGTGTTGCTGCTGTTATTGCCATGCTTGCAATAGGAAAGGGAGCAAAGCAGGAGATCATGGAACAGATGAAAATGGTTGGTGTTAACAACATTCTGATAAACCCGATAGTCCAGGAACAAACCTCGTCAAGTGATGAGGGCGAGAAGCAAACAAAGAAGTTTTCGAGAGGCCTTAGTATGCTCGATGTTGATGCGATACACGAAACTATTCCATCGGTAAAAAGAATCAGCCCCGAGATCTCATTTAACTCAACAGCAATGATGAGCGGCGTGAAATACACCGCCAAGCTGGTCGGGGTATCAAATGACTACTTTCATCTGTATAACCTGCCACTGACCTCAGGAGCCTTCTTTAACTACTACCAGGAAGAGAATGGGATACAGGTTTGTATAATAGGAGCCAATATCAGAGCGAAATTTTTCAGCCAGGTTGATCCAATAGGGCAATATATAAAGTTTAACGGTATATGGCTCAAGGTGATAGGAGTCCTTCAGAAAACAACCGTCAGCCTTACAGGTTTTGAGGAAAAGGGAGTCAATGTATATAATGACAATATTTATATCCCGATACAGACAATGCTCCTGAGATATCAGAACAGAGCACTGGTAAACACCAAACTGGCATCTGAAGCTTCATCAAATGTAATGGTTATGGGCGGTCGCGGAGGAGGTATGATGGGAAGGATAATTGTAAGCAGTTCAGATGCAAGTACCGAAGCCGAAACAAACTATAATCAGCTCGACAGAATAGTTGTTCAGGTTACTGAGACTGAACAGATCAATCCAACAACTGAGATTTTAAGCCGTATGCTTACACGCCGTCATTCGAATGTAAAGGATTTTGAAATAACGGTGCCTGAATTGCTCCTTAAGCAGCAGCAGAGAACAAAGGATATTTTCAACATTGTGCTCGGCGCTATTGCCAGTATATCACTTATCGTCGGAGGGATTGGTATCATGAATATCATGTTCGCCTCAGTTATGGAAAGAATAAAGGAGATAGGAACAAGAATGGCCATTGGTGCCAAGAAAATGGATATAGTTGTACAGTTCCTTTCTGAAGCAGTACTGATAAGTGTAACAGGAGGTTTTATAGGCATATTTCTGGGAGTTATCATGGCAAAGCTCATTGAGCAGATTGCCGGAATTATGACTATTGTTTCATTCTTCTCCGTTTTTGTTGCTTTTGGAGTATCAGCGGCTGTAGGTGTGATTTTTGGCTATTCTCCGGCAAAACGCGCATCAGAAAAAGACCCCATTGAATCATTAAGATATGAATAAAATATTAATAATGAAGAAATTACTATTACTTTCGATTATCTTATTATACCTTTTACCGGTGCAGAAAGCTTCTGCACAGGAATATAAAAGGCTTACATTTGATCAGGTGATCCAACTTGCAGAAGAACAATCTCCATATGCATTAATAGCGAAACACAGGTTCAGGGCAAGCTACTGGCAGTACAGAACATTTGTTGCACAATACCGTCCATCGCTGACACTCACAGGATCGACACCCGATTACAGTACAGCATTCAGCAGGGTATGGAATGCAGTGACAAACCAGTATGATTATATTTCCACCAACATACTGCAAACAATAGGTTCTTTGTCTCTAACTCAAAATATAGGACTGACAGGTGGTTCTATCTCATTGCAATCAGATCTTACGTTGGAAAATGATTTTGAGTCAAATGAGAATAACTATATCACTGCCCCCGTGAGTATCAGACTGGTTCAGCCTATTTTCAGATACAACGAGCTCAAATGGCAGAAGAAAACAGAACCATTGAAATATGAGTCTTCTAAAAAGACCTATCTGGAAAATATGGAAGATGTTCATATTCAGGCTGTACAGATATTCTTTTCCCTTGCTCTTGCCCAGATAAACAAACAGATTGCTGAAATGAACTATCTGAATGCAGATACTTTGTGGAGAATGGCACAGGGACGTTATAACCTGGGTACTATTGCAGAAGATGAACTTCTGCAGATGCAACTTTCCTGGCTTAATTCAGAGACATCAAGAAAACAGGCTGAGATGAATCTGAGAGACAGGGAAATACGACTCAGATCATTTCTCGGATTCAACGAGAATGTAAGGATAGAACTTATTCTTCCCAACGAAATTCCTGATCTCCAGGTCGATGTCGAAGAAGTTCGTGACCTCGCTCACGCAAATAATCCCGAAATACTTGATCAGCAGCTTACCCTTCTTACTGCACAGAGCAATGTTGCTCAGGCCAAGGCTGAAAAAGGTCTTAACGCCAACCTTACTGCTTCATTTGGTATGAGGGACCAGGATCCCATTTTTATCAAAGCGTATGAACAATCCAATCAGCAGCAAACTGTCAGGGTAGGCATAACTTTACCGATACTTGACTGGGGACTGGGCCGCGGCAGATATAAGATGGCACAGTCAAGCCTTCAGCTGGCACAGGTGCAGGCAGAGCAGACACTTATTGATTTTGATCAGAACCTCTATCTCGATGTTGAACAATTCAACCTTCAGTCCGAACAGGTTGCTATTGCAGCAAAATCGGATACTGTAGCTGCAAAAATGTACGAGGTTACCAAACAGAGATTCCTCATTGGCAAAATAGCTGTACTCGAACTGAATAATGCCGATACAAAAAAAGATGAGAACAGAAGAGCATATGTGATGGCTCTGCAGAACTACTGGAATTATTTCTTTAATATAAGAAAAATGGCACTTTATGATTTTTTGAACGATAAACCACTGGGAACAGACTACGAGATGCTTCTTGATTAATACTCCAGAAAATTCTGATAACAAGGCTGGATATTGAATATTCAGCCTTTTTTTATATAAAAAATTAATATATTTGCGCCTCAATAATCAGGTTACAGAATAATTCAAAAGAGATATAATGCAAAACAAAACAGTCATCATCATTCTGGCAGTTGCATTGGCGCTGGTGTCTGTTTACCAGCTTTCCTTTACAATAGCAACCAGTAAAGTAAAAAAAGATGCAAAGGAATTTGCCCAGGGCAGCCTGGTCATGCAGAATAAGTATATAGATTCAATCTCAACACTTACAAAAGATGAATGGAGCTTTCTGGGTTACACTTTCAAGGAGTGTCAGCAGAGAGAACTCAACCTTGGTCTTGACCTTAAAGGGGGAATGAATGTAATCCTTGAGGTTTCTGTTGAAGATATTCTGAAAGCACTCTCAAATTACAGTACGGATAAAACATTTGCTGAGGCACTCGCCCTGGCAAAACAATATCAGAAGGAGAGTCCGGCTGATTATCTTACTCTTTTCGGAAGAGCTTTTCAGGATATTGATCCTGATGCCAAACTGGCAGCGATATTTGGTACTGTTGATCTCAGAGACAGGATCAATTTCAATTCTACAAACGAGGATGTACTTTCAGTTCTTGACGAAGAAGTATCCACTGCCATCTCTAACGCCTTTAATATTCTGAGAACCAGGATCGACCGTTTTGGGGTAGTACAGCCTAATATAACCCAGCTGGCTACCAAAGGGCAGATCCTTATTGAGCTTCCCGGCCAGACAGATCCGCAGAGGGTCCGTGAGTTGCTGCAGGGGACTGCTAACCTTGAATTCTGGGAGACATATGAAAATGGTGAGATAATAGGCTATCTTTCACAGGCAAATAGTCTGCTGAAAGAGATCCTCGACAGCCAAAAGAAAATTGAAACAGCTGAAGAACAACCTGTTGAGGAGGTTGTTGCCGCTGATACAATAAAGAAAGAAGATCAGTCCCTGCTCGATCTTATAGAACAGGATACCATGCAGTCGGCTGCTGCAACAACAATTGAGGAATTTACATTACAGAATCCGTTATTTGGAATTCTGAATCCACGTGTAACCGCACAGGGAGAGGCATTACCATCCAGTATGGTAGGACTGGCAAGCGGAAAAGATACAGCCAAGGTTAACAGCTATCTGAATATGAATCAGATAAAAGCTCTCTTTCCCCGCGATGTGAGATTTTTATGGAGCCAGAATCCTTATAAATATGACGAGTCACAAACACTTTACGAGCTACACGCAATCAAGATTACAACCCGTGATGGTCGCCCGCCTCTTAGTGGTGACGTGATTACCGGTGCCAGACCATCTTCAGGGATTACCGGATCAGAAGTAAAAGTAGATTTCACGATGAATGCCGAAGGAGCCAAAACCTGGCAGAGGATGACAAGGGAGAATATTAACCGCTGTATCGCAGTGGTACTTGACGGCTATGTGCGTTCTTACCCCAGGGTGCAGAATGAAATTACCGGAGGCAGTACTGAAATAACGGGTGATTTTACTATAGAGGAAGCTGATGACCTTGCAAATATATTGAAATCAGGTAAGCTGCCAGCTCCTGCAAAAATTATTTCAGATACGATCATTGGTCCTACACTGGGTAAGGAGGCGATTAATGCCGGTATGGTATCCTTTATCATTGCATTTGTCATTGTCCTTGCATATATGCTTTTCTACTACAGCCACAGTGCAGGAAGTATTGCTGATGTTGCACTCTTTACCAACGTCTTCCTGATTTTTGGTGTATCAGCATCGTTAGGTGCAGTTCTTACTCTTCCGGGTATTGCAGGTATAGTTCTCACTATGGGTATGGCAGTGGATGCTAACGTACTTATCTATGAACGTATCCGTGAAGAGCTGAGAGCAGGAAAGGGTACTAAGCTTGCTATTGCCGATGGCTATAAAGGAGCCCTCTCCGCAATTCTCGACTCAAATATTACCACCCTGCTTACAGGTGTTGTACTTTATATTTTCGGAACTGGCCCGATAAAGGGATTTGCTACCACACTGGTTATAGGGATATTTACTTCACTTTTCACTTCTATATTTATAACACGACTTATATATGAATGGCGCCTGAAGAGAAATGCTAAATTAACTTTCTCAATAAAGATTACTGCAAATATTCTAAAGGATGTTCATGTTGACTTCATAAGTAAAAGGAAAATATTTTATGCAATTTCAATAATTACTATTGTTATTGGCATCGTATCCCTCTTTGTTCGTGGATTGAATCAGGGTATTGATTTCACAGGCGGAAGAACATATATTGTGAGATTTGATAATACTGTATCAACAGCAGATGTGGCAGAACGTCTCGCGGATCGTTTTGACGGTGCACCGCAGGTAGTAACCTTTGGCAGTGACAACCAGGTAAGAATAACTACCAAGTATATGATAGATGAACCTGATGTGGATGATGAGATTGAGACAGCTCTTTATGAAGGACTTAAGGTAATGCTGAATCCGGATATTACCAGGGAGGAATTCCTTTCAGACTACAGGGTAAGCTCCGAAACTGTCGGTCCGACAGTGGCAAGCGATATAAAAAACAAAGCAGTCTGGGCTGTGTCGATAGCACTGATGATAATGTTCCTGTATATATTTATCCGCTTCAGAAACTGGCAGTATGGATTAGGTGCGTTAATTGCCGTTGCGCATGATGTTTTGATAGTTGTCGGGATTTATTCATTATTATGGGGTATCCTGCCTTTCACAATGGAGATAAACCAGTCATTTATTGCCGCAATCCTGACGGTTATCGGATATTCAGTCAACGACTCGGTTGTTGTTTTCGACAGGGTGAGGGAATTTTTGCCGCTTCACCGTAAGCGTCCTACAAATGAGGTACTGAATATGGCACTTAATGATACCCTCAGCCGTACAATCAATACTGGTATAACCTCTATTCTTGTCCTGACAGCAATGTTCTTCTTTGGAGGTGCCACAATCAGAGGATTTCTTTTCGCAATGATAATCGGAATAATAGTCGGAACATATTCTTCAATTTTCGTTGCAACAGCTGTTGTTTACGATACTTCCTCAAAGAAGGGGCTGAAAGTATAGAGTATAATATATAAATATTTGATATTCTGTTTATTAGGGGCGTTGCGAGCAACGCCCCTGTATTTTTTCAGACAGTAAATATTTGTATCGTATTATTACCATTTTTATTAACTTTGTATTTTAAAATCAGATCTGCAGGATTTATGAGCGGACAGGAGATATTTGTTATCATTATTGTTGTCCTTATTCTGTTTGGAGCTGAAAAGCTTCCTGACCTGGCAAAAGGATTTGGAAAAAGTATGCGCGAATTCAAAAAAGCAACAGACGATATTAAGCGGGAATTTGAAGAAAGTACAAAAGAGATAAGGGAAGATCTGAATGATGTTTCACAATCGATAGCTAAAGATGTAACAGATTTTTCGGAAAACCTGTCAAAAGAAGTGAATGAGGTTGCTACCGATATAAGTAAAGACATTAATGAGGTGTCGGAGAATATCCGGAAGGATATGGATGAGGTTGCGGATAATATCAATAAAGATGTGAATGAAGTATCAGAAAATATTGAAAAAGATCTGAATGAGGTTTCTGATGATATCAAAAAAGATACTGATGAGATTGCTGACAATATCCGGAACCAGGTCAATAATGATTAGGTTTTCTTTGTTCCTGCTAACATAATATTTTTCTGTCTGCCGTTTCAGGGTAAATCACCCAGGACACATAATGATAAAGACAACAGGCATAAAAAAGTCATACGGGAATCTGAAGGTCCTGAAAGGGATAGATATTGAGGTTAAGGATAAAGAGGTTATCGCTATTGTTGGCGCAAGCGGGGCCGGGAAAACAACATTGCTGCAGATAATAGGAACCCTTGATAGACCTGACAGCGGTATAATATTTTATAACGGCTCAGATATAAGCCGGTTAAAAGGCCGGACACTCGCCTCATTCAGAAACAACAATATCGGTTTTGTTTTTCAGTTTCACCAGCTTCTCCCGGAATTCACAGCGCTTGAAAATGTCTGTATACCTGCATACATTGCAGGTAAAAGTAAAACAGAGGCAGAAACAAAAGCCGCAGAACTATTGAGTTTTCTGAATCTGGCAGACAGACTTGAACATAAACCTTCAGAACTAAGCGGAGGAGAACAGCAACGAGTAGCTGTGGCACGTGCTCTGATAAATAATCCATCAGTCATACTGGCTGACGAACCTTCCGGAAATCTTGATTCGGAAAATAAAAACGAATTACACAAACTCTTTTTCAGGCTCCGTGATACCTTCGGACAGACAATCGTCATTGTAACTCACGACAGGCAGCTGGCAAATATGTCGGATCGTATTTTACAGATCAAGGACGGGCTTATTATAAATGAGTCATAGAAAGGCATATAACGACATTACTGCCGATGAAATGAAATTATTCCTTGAAGAGAAATATCTTCAATATAATAATCCATCATTTATTGAATGCGATCCTGTTTCTGTTCCACATTTATTTACAGAGAGGCGTGACAGAGAAATATCAGGATTTCTTACCGCTTCCATTGCCTGGGGTCACCGGGACCTGATACTTAAAAGCGCCCGGTCCCTGGTTAACCTGATGCATAATGATCCTTATGAATTCATTATATCACCAGGTGAAAAAGACTTAGGAAGGTTTAATAAATTTGTGCACAGGACCTTCAACGGAACCGATTGCAGCTATTTCATCAAAGGGCTGAGAAATATATATACAACATATCACAGCATGGAGGATGTGTTACTCGAGGGAATGAAATCAGGTAAATCCCTGAAAGATGGTCTCACACATCTTCGCTATAAGTTTTTTGAATTGCCGCATCCTGCCAGAACAGAAAAACATTTTGCAGATATTAACAGAGGAGCAGCCGGAAAAAGGCTGAATATGTTCCTTCGGTGGATGGTCAGAAAAGATAAACATGGTGTTGATTTTGGAATATGGGACAGAATTGATCCTTCAATGCTTTTTATTCCCCTGGATCTTCATTCAGGAAATACGGCAAGGAGATTCGGACTTCTTAAAAGAAAGTTAAATGACTGGAAAGCAGTGGAGGAATTAACAGCTGTTTTGCGGGAATTCGACCCGGCTGATCCTGTAAAATATGACTTTGCTCTGTTTGGAACAGGTATATATGAGGAGTTCTAAGCCCTGCAGCACAGAAAGACAAGCAATTATATTAACAGGGATCAGTGATTATCATTGCGTCAGACCGGTGTATTTTTATTTTCTATAGCCCTGGTATACAGGTTAACATATTCAACTGCACTCTTTTCCCATGAAAAATTTTGTTCCATGGCTTTTTTAATGAGTTTCTGTAAGTGAGGTTTCCTGTCATGAAAAGTTTCCAGGGCCCAATTGACAGTATTATAGATTGCCTTGCCACTGGGTTCCCGGAATTTGAAACCTGTACCTTCACCGGTATCCTGGTTATAATTTTCAATAGTATCATTTAATCCTCCTGTAGCTCTTACAATAGGAAGTGTCCCGTATTTCAGAGAATAGATCTGGTTTAATCCGCATGGTTCAGATAATGAAGGCATTAAAAAGAAATCGCTGCCTGATTCAATCAGATGAGCCAGTTTATTGTCGTAACCTATAAATGATCCCGTTTTACCGGGGAATCGCTTTTGTAAATTGCCGTAAAAGGTTTCCAGCTGATTATCCCCGGCACCCAGAATTGCAAACTGAACATCCATATTTTTTAATATATCTTCAATACATTCCGAAAGAATATATAATCCTTTCTGTTCTACCAGTCTGCTGATTATACCAATGACCGGTGTTTTATTGGTCTGTTTCAGACCTAATTGTTTTTGCAACACACTTTTACATACAGATTTCCCCTTTATATTATAGTAAGAATAATTAGCGGGAATCAATGAGTCTTTTACGGGATCCCACTCCGAATAATCAACACCATTGAGTATCCCCACATAATTATCACTTTTTCTGATTAAAAAAGGATCCAGACCATATCCTCCTGATGATGTTTTAGTCTCTGCAGCATACCCTTTGCTGACAGTATTAACCATATCAGCAAAGTGAATACCCCCTTTCAGGAAATTAACTGCATTAAAGCATTCAAATTTATCCGGTGTAAAATCTTCTTCTCCCAATCCTGTATAACCGTAATAATATCGGTCATATCGTCCCTGGTATGCTATGTTATGAATTGTTAAAACGCTCGCCGTATTACTGAATACCGGATCATTCTTATATATCTTTTTTAAATAGGCCGGTAATATTGCAGTATGCCAGTCGTTTGCATGAACAATATCCGGGATAAAATTTAATTCATGGCACAATTGAAGTGCTGCTTTGGACAGGAAGGAAAAACGCTTTGGATTATCAGGATAATCATTGAAATTATTATCATGATAGATATTAGGCCTCGCAAAAAATGGCTCATAATCAATAAAATAAACAGGCACATTTTCGGGAATAGTTGTTTTATGCACGCTGCAGTTAATATTTTCATAACCCATTTTTACACTCATTTTATCGATAGTTACATTGAAAACATGTTTTTTCTTATCAATAAATGAATAGAATGGAATAACAACAATGATATTATGTCCGAGTTTCTGCAAGAATTGTGGCAATGCACCGGCAACATCACCTAATCCGCCGGTTTTTGCAAATGGGACACATTCTGAGGATACCAGAAGTATATTAAGTGAACCTCTCATTTACAGGTCGTTAATGAGGGTTTAATTTAAGTTCGATCTTTTCTTTGGAGCCAAATAATAAACCTACAACAAGTGTAAGATATTCTCTGAGTTGACGGGTAATCAGATAATTATCCAATACAAATTGTCGTGCATTTCTTCCCATTCTCTTCATTGTGCCAGGATGCTTCAGGAGATAACGAACACGCATTGCAGCTCCTTCCGGTGTGCTGACTCTAAATCCGCAAAAATGATCAATAACCTGCAGTTTAATACCACCCGTATCACCGCCGATTACCGGCTTGCCTTTCCATAATCCTTCGGTAACTGTGAGTCCGAAACCTTCTTTAAGAGATTTTTGTATAATTATATCAGATCCTCTCTGTAGAGCATTAATTGCTCTGTGGGCATCTGGCGGCAGTTCAAGGATATGTATATCGGGATCGTTTCCTGCATAAGCTTTTACTTCTTCCAGAACTTCCTGACCTTCAGGGTCGTCTGAAGCACCACCTCCGGCTAAAACTAACTGTACCCGAACATATTTTTTAATTAACCGGTAGCTTTGTATAACACCAACGGGGTCCTTAAAACGGTCGAAACGGGAAACCTGTGTTATTATAGGAGTATTTCTGCGTATTCCCCGGGAATCAAGAAAATCTGATATTTCCTTTTTCGGAAGCTCAATATTTTTCTCACTTAAGGGGTCTATACTTGGAGGTATTAAGTACTGAGGATGTGAAAGTGGCTGTACAAATCCTGAAAGCGACCATATACTGGCATCGTAATTTTTTAAATATTCCCGTAAATACTTCCATACCGGACGATAGGGGTGGCTTACATCTATATGACACCGCCAAAGCCATTTGCCTTTCCTTTTTGCACAGAAATTAAGCAAAGCAGCCGGTTGCGGATCATGTATAAATACAATATCTGCTTCTTCCAGTTTCTTCCCGAGTCTTTCAAAATTCTGAAGGTTAGTACTCTCATAAACAGCTAGAAGCGAAGAAGAAATATCATCGCGATTGCCTTGCAGGGAATTATGCATTTTCTTGGTACACTGGTAAAAATCTTTTTCACCTGTAATAATTTCCCATTCGGCATCTATTCCCAGCTCCTTTTTCAAAGGAATAAGACGGTTCAATATTTCTGCCACTCCGCCGCCTTCTTTTGTCGAATTAATATGGAGGATCTTCATCCCTTTCAAAGGATTTGCCAATTGTTTCAGGTGATCAATCACCTCATTTCCTACTACGTTAGCGTATTGTTCAAGCAGACTTTCCATCAGATACCTCCTTAAAATAATTAGTAAAAGCATTATTTATTTCCTGACGAAGCTCATGTAAAGTTGTAAAAGAGGGATCAATATTATCGAGAGCTTCTATAAGTCTTTCATATTTATCACCAAATCCGGCAAGCCAGACCGAAAAATCATTTCTGTTTCCCGGAGTTCTGCGCCGCGAATCGATGAAATGAAAAAAAATACTTCCAAGCGACATTTTTGGAATTACCTCAAGCAAATCCCGGGGATCAGCATAGGTTACACCTGTATCAAAAATCACTATCTGCGAACGGATAAAATGAAATTCATGCCCGGTTTTTACCCAGGGGACATGCTCCGATTCGAACAGATGTTCTTCAACAATTTCAATAATCTCATTGCGAAGATCTTCGATATTGTCGAAAACGTTAGGATCGATTATCGAAAGTTGTTCAGAAATCTTTAAATCATGCAGGTAACGGGATGCCCATACGGCAAAATCATTCTGGAATTCCGGATCATCAAAATGAGGATGCAAAAGACCTCCCCAAAAATGATAATAAAGACAGCCGGGATGGACAGTTTTTAAACGGTCCCTGAATTCTCTCAGGTTTTGTGCTTTTTCTCCTGTTGCAATTGCTATTAGCGCACAATCCAAAATCTTAAAGCCTTCATTGATCATACTATAAGTTGTATTTTTTGACCGCTAAAAATAAGGAAATTGATATACTTTGACAAATCTCCCGCCCGGATGCCCGTATAATCATATTAACCGGTTGGATAGTACCAACAGGGAGCATGATCTGCTTTTAAATTGTAACTTTGGATCAGCTATTAACAAAAATGCGCTTCTTTTGTTTAGCAGATAACATACATTAAGGTTTATGACACTATTATTGATCATCGATATGCAGAATGATTTCTGCAGACCCAATGGGAGTTTGTATATGAAGGGTGCAGAAAAGGACGTGTCAAGGTTAGGAACTTTTATTATGAGATATCGTGACAGACTTGATCATATCATCATGACACAGGATAATCATCATGTCATTGACATTTCTCATCCTGTTTTCTGGGAAGACAGTAAAGGAAATCAACCGGCAGCTTTCACGGAAATAAATACAGATGACATTGAAAAAGGCACATGGAGACCTCGTTTTGAAAAAGAAAAAGCTGTTGAATATATCAAAAAACTTGAAAATCAGGGGGAATTTCCGCATGTTGTATGGCCTGAACACTGTATTATCGGATCGTACGGTGCTGCAATCGTTGATGAGATTATGGAACCGGTAAGGATCTGGGCCCGGGCAGGAAGATATTTTGATGTGGTAATAAAAGGCACAAATCCTCTTACAGAACATTTTGGAGCGCTGATGGCAAATGTTCCGATAGAAGATAGTCCTGATACTCAGTTAAATAAGGAGCTGATCAGGAATCTCCGGCTTTTTGATACCATCCTGATAGCCGGTGAGGCCAAAAGCCACTGTGTGGCAACCACTGTCAAACAGATGCTGAATAATGATGGTATTGCCCAAAAACTAGTTATCCTGGAAGACTGTATGTCGGATGTAACGGGTTTTGAGACTCTTGCTCAGCCAATTTATGAAAAGGCAAGGAGGGAGGGTGTAAGATTCACTTTAAGTACAGAGTGGTTTAGATAAAGATTTCTTAAGCTTTCATTTATACCTGCATTATGATTCTGAATCATTTCACCGACAATGACCTGTACAAGTTCACCACAATGAATGCCATTCAGAAGTTATATCCTGAGGCAATGGTCAGATACAGTTTCATAGACCGGGGACAAACAGAATTCCCGGATGGTTTTGCCCGTGAACTGCGAAAAGAGGTCGATAGGTTTGCAGAAATTACACTGAGTAAAGATGAGGAACAATTCCTGATATCACGCTGTTATTACTTCGATCGTGTATTCATTGATCTGCTAAAAGGGTATCGATATGATCCCGGAGAGGTAACAATAGAGCAGCAGGGGGGCAGCCTCAAGGTTGAAATTGAGGGCTTATGGTACCGGACTGTACTATGGGAGGTCCCTTTGCTGGCTTTGATATCAGAGCTTTTCTTTATAATGGCAGGAAAGAAGCCATGTGATACGGATACAATAGCTGCAGAAAAAGCAGTAAGGTTAGCTGAAATGAAAGCTGAATATTCCGACTTTGGTACAAGACGTCGATTCTCATTTGATGTGCATGACCGTGTGATCAAATCCCTGAAAAATAATTCAAAGGAGTTTTTCAAAGGAACAAGTAATGTGTTTCTTGCCATGAAACACAATATTACTCCTATAGGTACGCATCCTCATGAATGGTTTATGTTCCATGCCTCCCGATATGGTTATCGTTCGGCCAATGCCAGGGCGCTTGATTCGTGGGTGAACATCTATAAGGGAGATCTCGGAATTGCCCTCAGTGATACTTTCACATCAGATAATTTTTTTGATAGTTTTTCAACTCTGCATGCAAAACTGTTTGACGGTATAAGACATGATAGCGGTGATCCGTTGGAATTCACAGAAAAAGTGATAGAGTTTTATAAAGACAAACGAATCGATCCTTCAACAAAAACAATTGTCTTCAGCGATGCACTTAACCTTGACAGAATATCAAGAATCAGAAAACATATAAGAGGCAGAATACATGATGTATATGGTATAGGCACATATCTTACAAATGATGTTGGCGTTAAACCCTTGAACATAGTTATTAAGATTACCGGATCCAAACCATATAAAGGTGGAGATTTCCATCCGGTAATCAAATTATCTGATGATCCGGAAAAAGAGACCGGTAATCCAGATGAAATTAAATTGTGCAGAGCTGTTTTAAACCTTTAGAAATTTATCTATTTCCTCGCTTTCCGGAAGCCCGAATTGCTCCTTCATTTCTATACCGAGGGTTTTCAGTTCGTTTATGACAGGATTATAGATCTCAGGTACAACCGGCCTGTAAACACCGCTGAGATTTATCTTTTTCTCAAGGATCATCTTAACGGCAATAGATGCCGGCAGTGCAACAGTTCTTGCAATTGCAGTGTTAGTGGATGGTGATCCGAAGTAAAGCATGGACGATTTGATAACCTCTTTTTTCCCATCAGCCCGTGAAGCAAGGAAAATATGCTGTATTACCACCATATCCCTCTCATTGGCTGATAAAGACATACGGCTTATCATCCTGTTTGAGGTTATTTCAAATGGGGTCGTTATGGAATATTCAAGAAGTTCGTCGCTGAAAAAACCCAGAAATTCGAGTGATTTAACAGGGATGGCGTTTTCGCTTATGCCAAGCTTTGCCGCCACTGCTTTTTTCAGGTCACTGGTTAATATTCCTGCCTGTTTAGCTAGGAATCCGGCATAGCTCATTCCACTGTAATCCTTTTTTGATGTATCATCTATCATATTAAGCATCTTCATAGCATCAAGAGTCTCACACCACCCTTTATATCGGAATGTTCCCCTGTACATAGTAACAGCTTCGGGTATCCCGTAAATATTGATATAACTTATGGAATCCCTGTTAGGATAAACTTCAAGTTCTCCAACACCCGGAAAATTATAACCGTACCTGTCTTTAAAAAGATTAACTGGTTCTATAAAGACCTTTTTACCCTTTTTCAAATAAACAGCGTTGTTTGTCCCCGCCATTATAACTCCTTTAGGGCTCCACGAAAACTTATATTTCAACGGATTATCTGCAGCTTCAGGAGCCGGCAGGGCACCGCAAAGGGAATAAAATTGCTCAACCTTGCCGTTCCTGTTGTGGATATGGTCAATTATCTTCATGGCTGTCATATGATCTATGCCCGGATCAAGTCCCATTTCATTAAGCAAGAGTACTCCGGCTTTTTTTGCCTCCTCATCAAGAGCCTGCATTTCATCCTGAACATATGAGGTTGTTATCAGGGGTTTTGAAAATCTGATACAGGTTTTTGCAATCCTGACATGATACCTGTATGGTAAAAATGATACTACTATATTATGCTCATTTACAAGTTTTTCAAGTGTACTTACATTATCTGCCGACCACGTCATGGAAGAACCGTGCGGATGGCCTTTAATCATCCTTTCAGCCTTCTCCTTTGTTGTTGTCGCGATCATTACTCTGTAATCCCTTTCCAGAAGGAATTCTACCATGGGTTTAACGACGAGCCCGGCACCAAGAATCAATACTTTATTCATATGAGATTTTTATACTTTTAATTGCAGCAAGTTAACAAAACCAGATAATAAAAACATGACTTTTCTCTGTGCTCCTTTGTGTCCCGATAGCTATCGGGACACAAAGGAGCACAGAGTTTCGCAGAGAGATTTGACATAAAATTGTATCTTTGTTGATGATCAAAAACAGTAATTGTCTCCACCATCATAACTTCAATGTCCGGTAACCAGAAATATGTCGAAACACCGCTGATGAAGCAGTATTACAGTGTCAAGGCGAAGCATCCTGATGCGATACTGCTCTTCAGGGTTGGTGATTTTTACGAGACATTCGGAGACGATGCCATACGTGCGTCTGAAATTCTGGGTATTACCCTTACAAGAAGAGCCAATGGTTCAGCTTCGTTTGTGGAGCTGGCGGGATTTCCATATCATGCACTCGACACCTATTTGCCAAAGCTGGTAAGGGCAGGGCAGAGAGTTGCTATATGTGAGCAGCTGGAGGACCCTAAGCTGGCAAAAAAGATCGTTAAAAGGGGGATCACAGAGCTTGTAACCCCCGGGGTATCCCTTAACGACAATGTACTTAATCATAAAGAGAATAATTTCCTTGCGGCCGTACATATTGAAAAGAGAATTGCAGGAGCCGCCTTTCTTGATATATCCACCGGTGAATTCCTTGTTTCGGAAGGAACTTTTGAATATATAGATCAGATGCTCAATAACTTGCAGCCCAAGGAGGTGCTTTACGAAAAAAGGAAAAAGGATCTGTTTCTCGAAAGTTTCGGCACGAAGTTTTATACTTTCAAGCTGGATGATTGGATATTTACACCGGAAGCAGCCAATGACAGGCTTCTCAAACAGTTTGAGACCAGCTCTTTAAAGGGATTCGGAATTGAAAACCTTTCATACGGAATAATAGCTGCAGGAGCTATACTTCATTATCTAGACCTGACACAACATGAACAGCTTGGACATATTACGAGTTTGTCGCGGATTGAAGAAGAGAGATATATGTGGCTCGATAAGTTCACAATAAAAAACCTTGAATTGTTTCATTCACCTTACGAAGGAGCCAGGACACTTATAGATGTGATGGACCACACCATTTCACCAATGGGGGGAAGACTTCTGAAAAGATGGATATCATTGCCGCTGAAAGATATTCAGCCTGTGAATGAACGGCTTGATATAGTGCAGCGCCTGGTCGAAGACGGTGATCTGATGGAAAAGATCTCAGGATTGATAAGACAAATTGGAGACCTTGAGAGGCTGATTTCAAAAGTTGCAGTGAACAGGATCAATCCAAGGGAGGTTGTTCACCTTAAAAAAGCATTGAAAGCAATTGATCCTCTTAAGACACTTTGCAGTCAGAGCAATTGCATGCCTCTCGTGAAACTGGCTGAACAGCTTAATCCATGCAAATCGCTGGCAGACAGAATTGAACACGATCTTAACAGCGACCCTCCTGTTCAAATAAACAGGGGGAATGTTATTGCGAAGGGTGTATCGGCTGAACTGGATGAGCTGCGAACAATCCTTTATAGTGGGAAGGATTACCTTGCTGATCTTCAGAACAGGGAGAGCAAGCGCACCGGAATTAATTCATTAAAAGTAAGTTATAACAATGTATTCGGATATTACATTGAAGTCAGGAATACACACAAGGATAAAGTGCCATCTGAATGGATCAGAAAACAGACACTGGTGAATGCGGAACGCTATATCACGGAAGAACTTAAGGAATATGAAAGCAAGATTCTGGGAGCAGAAGAGAAAATTTTTGAGCTGGAAACAACACTATTCAATGATCTTGTACTGGCAATTATCGAATACATAGCTCCTGTCCAGCTGAACTCATCACTTATCGGAAAACTTGATTGCCTGCACTCATTTGCTTTTCTCGCAAATGAAAATGATTATACAAGGCCGTTTCTTAACGATTCACTAAAACTGGAAATAACTGATGGTCGTCATCCGGTGATTGAGAGACAACTGCCTCCCGGAGAATCTTATGTCCCTAACGATGTGGTTTTAAATACAGAAGACCAGCAGATAATAATACTCACAGGTCCTAACATGTCGGGGAAATCAGCATTGCTGAGGCAAACAGCCCTTATTGTGCTTATGGCACAAACAGGTTGTTTTGTTCCGGCAAAATCGGCAAAGATCGGGATTGTGGATAAGATATTTACAAGAGTAGGCGCATCCGATAATATAAGTCTCGGAGAGTCAACCTTCATGGTGGAAATGAATGAAACAGCAAGCATCCTGAATAACCTGTCGGAGAGGAGTCTCATCCTTCTTGATGAAATAGGCCGTGGAACAAGTACTTACGATGGTATTTCGATAGCATGGGCTATGGTTGAATATCTGCACGAAAACAGGATGAGAGCAAAGACTCTGTTTGCCACTCATTATCACGAACTTAACGAAATGGAAAATTCATTCTCGCGAGTAAAGAATTATAATGTTTCCATCAAAGAGATGAATAACAAAGTAATATTTTTACGTAAACTCAAAAGAGGAGGGAGTGAGCATAGTTTCGGAATTCATGTGGCAAAAATGGCAGGTATACCCAGAAGTGTTGTGAACAGGGCAGATAAAATACTGAAAGAACTGGAGCAAAGCCACACAAAACAGGAGCTGGCAAAACCAATTGCTGACCTGGCAGAACACAGGGAAGGCTTACAGTTAAGTATATTTCAGCTTGATGACCCTGTCCTCAAGCAAATCCGCGATGAATTACTCGAGATAGACATTGATAATCTTACACCTGTTGAGGCTTTGAATAAGCTCTATAATATTAAAAAGCTTCTGAAATAGTCAAATTTCTCCGGAAAAAATGGTATATTCGTGAGTTTTTAGAAATATTTGACAAATGCCACAATCAAGTACTAAAACCAAGCTGAAGATAGCTGTACTCGGGGCAGGACATGGCGGACTGGCAATGGCTGGTCATCTGGCGCTTATGGGGCACAAGGTGAACCTGTTTAACAGGGGAGAAGAGAGATTATGGGGTGTCAAATCGTCAGGTACTATCGAGATAACAGGTGAAGTGGAAGGTTTTGGCAAAATAAATCTGGCGACAACCTCGATGAAGGAGGCAATAAACGGAGTTGAACTCATAATGGTTGTGGTACCGGCAAATGCTCACCGATGGATGGCTGAACAAATGGCACCACATCTGGTTGATGATCAGATAATTATCCTTCATCCGGGTAGAACATACGGTGCAATTGAATTCAAACAGGTTCTTAACAGGATGAATGTCAGTGCCAATGTTATTATTTCGGAAGCGCAGACCTTTATATATGCATCCCGTGCAACAGGACCCTCACAGGTTCATATCTTCAGAATTAAACATTCAATACCCGTTGCGTCAATAAGAGCACATCTTATTCCTCATGTAATCAGCAAAATACGCCAGTTTTATCCTCAGTTTGTTCCCGGCGACAATGTCTTTAAAACAAGCTTTGAAAATATAGGAAGTGTCTTCCATCCGGCTTTATGTATTCTCAATTCCGGCTGGATTGAGCATGATGTAGATTTCCAGTTCTATCATGAAGGAGCAACTCCTTCTGTCACAAAAGTACTTGTGAAAATAGATGAGGAACGGGTAAAAGTGGCTGAAGCCCTCGGTATTAGAGCTATTTCTGCCAGGCAATGGCTCTATATGGCATACAGTTCGACAGGTGATACGCTTTATGAGGCAATGAAAAAGAATATCGGATACAGAGGGATACTTGCACCCAGATCGCTGAAAGTCAGATATATGGAAGAGGATATTCCATGCAGCCTTGTGCCGATGGCCTCAACAGGTAAGATGCTTAAAGTAGATACACCTACTATAGATGCTGTTATTCATATGGGATCCCAGATGAATGACACTGATTACTGGTCAAACGGACGGACCATGAAGAATTTAGGTATTGCAGGCATGAGCGTCCGCGATCTGAGGCTGCTTGCAATTGGTGAACCATCAAAATGATCAGCTTGCCTGGACTTTTGTTTCAGGATAGGTTCATCAGGATAACGGTTTCCGTTATCGAATAAATATTGATCATACCCTCAGGTGAGGGGAAACATGATTTCCGGATATTATCTGGAATATAAAATGTTTTAGTACACTGAAAAGGACAATAAAAAATTTTTACCATAGAATAATAAATTAATAATAACCAAAACAATAAAATTATGGCAGGTATTGCAGGAATAGCCTCGGAAAATGCAGAGGCAGAAGTTGAGGAAATGCTTAACACTATCCGTCACAGGGGTAAAGAGAGTATTTCAATTTTTGAAAAGAATGGAACCACTCTTGGACTGGTGTGGAACGAATCGGAAGATGAAATTGTAAAAAAGTTTCTGGCTGACGGAGCCGTTGGTGACAATAATGGATCAGGTCATTATGCCTGGGTAAAACCTGAAAACGGAAATTTCAAAATGTACCGCGATGAACTGGGCGTTGCCCCGCTTTATCATGGTAAGGACCATGCCGGAAATATTTGTTTTGCCTCAGAGGTGAAAGCATTGCAGGAAATAGCTGAAGATATTTCAGAAATACCTCCCGGTCATACTTTTGACGGGGGAAATCTAAAATCATATTTTAAATTGGAAACCGGTACTACCCTGGAAGATAACCCGGAACTGATAGCTGTCCGTTTACGGAATCTTCTCGATGATGCAGTATCGGATTGTATAAATTCAGAGCCTGTCGGATCATGGCTGTCAGGGGGACTAGATTCAAGTACTATATGTGCCCTTGCTGCAAAACATGTAAGACAATTAAAAACTTTTGCCGCAGGGCTGAAAGGTGCGCCCGATCTTGAATTTGCAAGAGAAACAGCAGAATTTATTAAATCAGATCATCACGAGGTTATTGTAACTCTGGATGATATGATCCGTGTTTTACCGGATGTTATTTATCATCTGGAATCATTTGATGCACTGCTCGTAAGATCAAGCATCACCAATTATCTGGTTGCAAAGCTGGCATCTGAACATGTATCCGAGGTCTTCTCAGGAGAGGGAGGTGATGAATTATTTGCAGGTTACGATTACCTTAAGTCAATACCTCCGGAACAACTGGAGAAAGAACTTATTAAAATCACAGGCAGTTTGCATAATACTGCTCTTCAAAGAGTTGACCGAAGTGCATCCGCTCACGGTACAAGGGCTCACGTTGTTTTTGCTAATCCTGAAGTGGTCAGGTTCGCACTTACAATTCCTGTTAAATACAAGATCTTCAATAATCAGGAGAAGTGGATACTCAGAAAGGCAATGGAAGAATTACTTCCCGATTCCATACTGCAAAGACCAAAAGCGAAATTCTGGGAGGGTGCAGGGGTCGAAAATGTACTTTCAGAGTATGCTTCTAAAATGATTACCGACAGGGATTTCCGGACTGAGCGGATTACGTCTAATGGGTTGAATATCAATACAAAAGAAGAGTTGTTCTATTACAGGATCTTTAAGGACCATTTCGGATCTGATCATAATCTTAAATGGATGGGAAGGACCAAGGGGAGCCCGGTAGAATAATCCCGCAGGAATCATACTATTTCTTTCCGGTTATGTGAATTAACGAACAAAATAGTTCCTGTTTCATCATATCCGTTCAATACAGCTTCCCAGTTATGTTTCAGGCCCTTGACACTTAAACCTGTCATGACCAGGGCTGCAGAAGATGATTTTTGATTTATCAGGCCTTTCAGGGTCATATCCGGTTCCTCAGTGATGATTTCAATATTCTTTTCTGTTATGGGGAGTCTGCCTGTTTTTACCAGTTCCATAAGCTTCATACGGATTTCTTCATATTGTCCCGGCTGACAAGTTTCAAAAACCTTGATATTTGATTTTCTCCAGTCGGGATGTCCTGAAATAATAAAGCTCATAAGAATTTGCAGGCTTGAGTTTTCAGGTTCCTCGTTATTTATCCAGACATGTATGCCATTTTTGAAATTTATCTCTTTCCTGCTTGTAGCAAGAAGACAAATGTCAAAGTTTCCTGCTTTTATAAGTCCCATATTCTCTATTATCTCACCAAGGTTCTCGGGATTTTCCTTGTCATATTCAAAAATCACCATGTTATTTTCCATTCCTGAAATTCCGGGTACCTGTATGGCCTGGGCAAGGGCTGAAGTATATGATGGAGAGATTAATGTGTCGACATACACATGATTATTGGTTGTATCATATAGTTCGATCAGCCTTGAAAGTTCTTCGGCAGCCTGCTGACTGGTTGCCCTTGAATAGTATCCGTCTATCCGGTGAAGATATGTCCCGAATCCGTACCTGTAGGAAATCCAGTTCAGAAGCTGAAATGCTCTTGCACGTACAAATGAATGTTTCGAAATACATATTGCACTCGGCCTCCATTCTTTGGCTTTTTTCTTATTTTCTGATCTCTGAAGATAAACCTGTATGTTCCTGTTTACCTGGAAAAGAGCATTGGCAAATAAAGACTCCAGTCCGTCTCTTTCACGATGGTACATCTTAATGTATGAATAGATCAATGTCATAAGCACAAGAGCAACAAGGGCATATGGAGCATTAATTTTAAACATGACCCATAAGGCGATCAGGAAGCCTGTGAGTGAAAGGTACCACTTTGACCTGAATGAGGGCCTGTAGGAGGGGGAGGATCCGAAGTGATTGAGGAATGATATAAGACATAGTGATCCATATGTTACCAGGAAGAACATGGAAATAATCTCAGCGACTGCGTTGACGCTGCCCAGTGCAACAAAAACCAGGGCAATAATTACTGTTATCAATGTTGCATTTGCAGGTTCATTATCAGTTTTTCTTCCCGCTGCCAGCCATTTGTTCATCTTTACCGAGGGGAAAGATGAGTCATGGGCGAGTGCCTGAAGAGTCCTTGGAGCTACCATCACTGAACCAATGGCCGAAGATATTGTGGAAGCAGCAAGACCTAAAGGAATAATAATGATTCCAAGAATCGCTATCTTACCCATAATCAGCTGGTTGGATAACATATCCTCAACGTTTACCGATGTTGATAGTTTATAAATGATTGCTATATAGATAAGGAATCCGGAAATAGTTGCCATTATAGTACCGCGAGGGATAGATTTTGCCGGATTTTTAAGATCTCCCGAAAGGCCTACTCCAGCTGTCATTCCGGTAAATGCCGGGAATACTATTGCAAATACCATGAAGAAATCCTTCAGATTTCTTATATCACCGGTGGGGATATTTCCTCCTGAGGCCGCTCCAAATTCGGTTTTTCCCAGGAAAAAACAAAGTAAAGAGATGAACAGGATACCTACTACAATATAGAGCATTTTAACTCCCATATTTGCACCTTTTCGCAGAATAACAAAACCCAGGATAAGCATTACAGGAATGCTGATGACCTGTCTGGGAATGATGATATTAAGAGATTGGGAGAAATAATTAAAAACGAACTCGAATGCTTCAGTAAAAGCAATAACATAAAATGCGACACTTATTGCCTGTGACAAATATAGTGCTATTCCAATAGTAGCTCCAATGTTTAGCCCGAATGAACGTGAAATAACAAAATATTCTCCTCCGCCCTCAACACGTTTATTTGTAGCAAGTTCCGAAAGGGCAAAAGCTGTCGGGATTGTAAGGGAGTGTCCTACAATAATGATAAGCAGCGTGCCCCAGAATCCGAGAGTTCCGACTGCAAAGCCGAATCTTAAGAAAAGAATTGCACCCAGTATTGTGGAAATGGCAGTAAGGAAAACAGGAATAGTGCCGAATCGTTTCATAATGATTTCTGATTGTCATTTTTCAAATATTGTGGAAATATAATAAGAAAAGGGGGATGTTATATTTCATCAGGGGTAATAAAAAGTGACAATATTTCAACAATCTGTGATTGATCCCTTAAGTTGAATCTGGCATTTGTCGGTTTACATCCTATTCTTATTGTAAATCCTGATTCGGGGACTGCCTTGAAAAGATCTTCGTCGGTGCTGTCATCACCCAGTGCAAGAATGAAATCATAATCCCCGCTGTTAATAATCCGGGCTGCTATCGTACCTTTGTCATATAATATACTTTTAATTTCCAGTACTTTATCTCCTTCAAGGATCTGGAGTTTTAAATCACCTTTAAGGATTTCAGAAAGGTCATCCCTTAGTTCATTAATTCTCAGTGAAGCAGTCTCCTCATCAGCGTTACGGTAATGCCATACAAGTGATGCATTCTTATCTTCTATCATAGAGCCGGTACACCTGTCGACATAATCATTCAACAGCGGTAAAAATTTTTCTTTCCATGACAGATCGATTTCCTTATTCTTCTGCCAACCGATTCCGGAATATTTGATTAAATAGCCATGTTCTGCAACCATAATGACATCAAGATTTTTAAACTGTTCGTCTAAAAACTCCTGTGTCCTGCCGCTGATAATTACTAATATGTTGCGGGGATCTGAAATAATGGTTTTTAGTATTTTTTCAGTCTCTTCACTCAGCAAGGCCATTTCGGGCAGCTTTACTATTGGAGTAAGAGTCCCGTCGTAATCGATCAAAAACAGGCGTCTTTGAGATTCATGATATTTTATCTTGATAGATTTCATGGTATTTTCATCCAGATATTTTACCTGAAGGTTCTTCTTTTCTTTTTTCACCTCTTCAACCTGGCTAAAGAAATCATTTGTCCATGTAAACACATCATATCGTCTCAGCCTGTTCTGCATTTTATTTATCCTCTTTTCTTTTTCTTTCTCCGGCATTGTAAGAGCCTTATTCAAGGCTTCAGCAGCTTCATCAATATCGGTGGGATTAATTATTATTGCCTCATTAAGTTCAATAGAAGCTCCTGTCATTTCGCTCAACACTAACATTCCATGCTTTTCTGTCTGACAGGCAACATACTCCTTAGCAACCAGGTTCATACCGTCACGCAGAGGTGTAATAAACCCCACATCACTGAGGTTATAGATTGCAATCATCTCGTTAAAGGGGATTGATTTGTACTGGTAGATCAGGGGCCTCCAGTTCAGGGTGCTGTATTTGCCGTTAATGCGTCCGACAGTAGCTTCAATTTCCTTTTTAAGTACCCTGTATTCCTGGATATTATCTCTTGAAGGCACTACCACCATATTGAAGATTACTCTGAAATGCCATTCAGGAAATCTCTCAAGGAACCGTTCATATGACTCTAATCTGAAGAGGAATCCCTTAGAATAATCAAGCCTGTCAACTGAAAAGATCAATTTCCTGTCTCCGATATACTTCCTGATTTTATTTTTCTGAAAGTTGGTTTTAGGCGAGAAACATGCATCATGAAATTTTGTAAAATCTATTCCTATGGGAAAGGCATCAGCTTTGCACAATCTGCTGTTAATGGAAACAAAATTCTGATCCACCTTATAGCCAAGAGTCCTTTTTACTGATTTGAGAAAATACTGGGTATAATCATTTATGTGGAATCCAATTACATCTGCGCCTGTCATACCTTTGAGTATAGCTTCACGCCAGTTTCTGGGAAGAAGACGAAACATTTCGAATGACGGAAACGGAATGTGAAGGAAAAAACCGATATCAAGCTTCGGGAAAGATCTTCTTATCATGTCAGGCAGCAAAAAGAGCTGATAATCATGAATCCATACAAAATCACCCGGTTGTATTATTTTTTGCAGTTTCTGAAAGAAAAGGTTATTTGCAGTTACATAAGCGTTATAATAACCGGTGTCATATACAGTTCTTGTGGGGAAGTAATGGAACAACGGCCATATAGTATCATTGCAGAAGCCTCCGTAATATTTGTCATTTATCTTCCGAGGCATTTCAACCGGAACAAGTTCAATACCTGGATAAACATTTATTTTTCCGAGCTGAGGATCACCGGTACCTGCCCACAGGATTTTTGATGATGCGCTATTATCTAAGTTCATTTTTTCAGACAGGGAAAGAATTGCCGAAACCAATCCTCCTGAATTCTGAATAGGGTAAAACTCTTCTTTCTTTCTCAAAAGCTTAAATGGCAACCTGTAGGCTGCAACAATAATCCTCTTAAATTCAAATTTATCAAATGTTTTCACAGCTTAGAGAAAAATTGGTTTATTTAACTTTGTCGATAACCGGTACACGGCGTTTACCAGTCCCACATGACTGTATGTCTGAGGGAAATTACCCCACTGACCAAAATTCTTATCGGCATCTTCACTGAACAGGCCAAGATGATTTGCGCTTTTATTAAGTGTTTCAATTACACTGAAAGCTTTATCAATCATTCCAACTGCCGCAAGAGCTTCTGCATACCAGAAACCGCAAATAATAAATGTATTATGCGATTTGCCAAGATCATCCTGTTTGTATCGTAAAAAAACTGCCGGGTCACTAAAAAGTACCTTTTCATAAGCCTTGAGGTGTTGCAGCGCTCTTCCTCCGTTCGGATTCAGATAATTCATTGTGATAAGCTGAAGGTTGCCTGCATCCATATGAGTATTACCTACTGATTGCATATAAGCACCCTTATCGGGATCATAACAATCTTCGATATACTTTTCCGCCCGGGCTATCAGTATCCTGGCTTTATCTGTAATTTTTTTATTTTTGATTATTGATCCTATTTTTAAAGCTGCCTTGCATCCCACCCAGTGAAAAAGATTAGTATAGCAGTGTAACTGGTTTGTCGTTCCGAATTCCCAGGGACCTGAATCGGGTATATCTATATATTCCTCAATGCGGTCAAGAAGCCATTCGGTAATAAATTTGGATTTATGCATCTCAACGTAATCCAGCCTTTTATCAATAAAAAGAGGTAAAAGACTAACAAGTACCTGTCCATAAACGTCATTCTGTGTCTGGTAAGTGGCATTATTACCAATTCGGACAGGTTTATTTTTTAAATAACCTTCGAGAAGCAGTACCTTTTCATCCGGGACCCTGCCTCCTGTTATAGTATATAACGGTTTGATCTGTTGTTTCTCATTAAGGATGACATTCTGTATAAAATCAAAATATTTCTCAAGCTCCTCAAAGTGGCCGATATTGTTAAAAGCATTCAGAGTGTAATATGTATCTCTCATCCAGCAGTAACGATAGTCCCAGTTCCGGTGTGCCTGGTCAATTTCGGGCAGGCTTGTTGATCCGGAAGCTATAACTGCACCGGTATCTTCATATTGATGAAGTTTTAATACCAGTGCTG
>Ga0315541_1000243_pt1 | contig 58074 bp, 42 predicted proteins | sample SalMarSW160190MG_FD_203095 | JGI IMG/M metagenome (GOLD analysis project Ga0315541, IMG submission 203095) | Salt marsh sediment microbial communities from the Plum Island Ecosystem LTER, Massachusetts, United States - Salt Marsh Sediment SW1601-190 ... | reverse complement strand
AGTCCTGGAAATCCCCAAACAAATCATGCGACCAAAGAAAATCGTCATCACGAATGCCCAAATGTAGTGACTGAAAAATCGGGGTTCTCCTATATTCCTCACTACAAAGTGCGGAAGTTAGGCTAACGGCCCCGCCCGCCACAGTCACAGAAGCCGGGCTGCCAGCGAAAGCGATCCCACCACTCGGAACGGGCTTGACGAGCATGAGACCGGCGCGGTACGCTATACGCTGACTTGGAGGACTCTCGCACACGCTACCTATTGGCTTCGGCTATGAACCTTCTGAGGCGCGCTCGTGACCCGTGAATAGCAAGAGTTCCAACGCATTGCTGCAAGCAGCCTACACCGATTTGGGCTATGACAAGGGGGACCTGTGGCGCACCGACGTAAGACCATCTGGGCTAGAGGCGATGGACTGGGTCGAGAAAGGCGATTGGCTTACCCTTGCCAAGCAAGTGGGCGCAGAAGCGGTACTGTTTGTGAAGAACAACCCCGTCATCGTATTCGCCCGCTGCGATACTGACGACGCCAATGTCCTGCGACAAGCTTACAACCGGATATGGTGTATGGCGCGCCCGCGGCTCTTATTCCTCGCAAAGCCCACCGAGCTGGCCGCGTATGACCTCTCTCGAGAACCTGTTCGAACGCCGGAAGACTGGCAGAGCAATGCTGCGCTGGCCGTAGCTGGAAGCGCGGCAGAGGTTGCCAGGGCTTTGAAAGCATTCAGAATAGATCAACTGGAGAGCGGCCGCCTTTTCGAAGAGACACGGTTTGGCGACCTCGCGCACCGCGCCGATAAAGCTCTTATCCAGGACCTAAAGGCAACTCGCGCCCATTTGATGGAAAAGGGGCTAACCGGCGACAACCTCAAACACGCTCATGCGCTCATCGGCCGGTCGATCTTCATCCGCTATCTCGAAGACCGAAACATCCTTACGCCAGCATACTTCCGTAAGGTGGCGGGCCAAAACCGCTCATGGCGTTCACTGCTGGACCAGAAGCCAGTGAAGCCGGACATTGAACCGCAAATGCAAGGGCTTCTATATCCACGCGTTCTCGGGAACAAGGAATTCACCTACGCGTTGTTCCGCAGCTTAGCCCGGGATTTTAACGGCGACATGTTTCCGGAGGATCCCAATGAGGAAAACGCTGTCCGACAAGAACACCTTTCGCTCCTTCAGGGCTTCTTACGCGGCGATACGGAACCCCAACAGAGGCTCTTCTTCTTCGCCTACCGTTTCAACATCATCCCGATCGAGCTCATAAGCAGCATTTACGAAGAGTTCTACAACGCACCCGGCCAACACAGCGGCTCCCAGGGGACTTACTACACTCCGCCAGCCCTCGTGGAGTTCTTACTGTCGCAGGTTTTGACTCCCGTAACCTTGGCCGACAGCCCGCGGATACTGGACCCGGCCTGTGGATCTGGGATCTTTTTGGTGGAAACCTTCAGACGAATTGTCAGGTATCGCGTCCATAGGCAGGCGCGCCGTTTGACTTTTGCCGAGCTGCGCTCTATACTGCGCGACCAAATCGGAGGTATCGACATAAGTGCGGAGGCAATACGCGCGGCGGCCTTTAGCCTTTACCTCGCCATGCTCCACTATCTTGAACCTTCTGACATTTTGAAGCAGATTGCCAAGGAGGACCGATTGCCGCGCCTGATTGCCAACGAGGATGCGCCCGATAAGTCGTCGCTGCACATCCTCTTGGCTGCCAACGCATTCGAACTGGATTCCGACGTTCAGGATGCGCACGTCAAAAAGCGCTTTTCGAGTGGGACCGCGGATATAGTCGTGGCAAATCCCCCATGGGGCGCCCCAAGATCAGGAGATCTGCGTGCCGTAGAGGCAAACAGGGCAGCGCTGCGGTGGTGCGACAAAAGGGGCTACCCGGTGGGTGATAAGGAACCATCTCAAACGTTCTTATGGAGGGCGTTAGACTTCTTAGTCCCTCAGGGCGTCTGCGCCATGCTTGTTTCTACCGGCGTTTTCTACAAGCATAGCCGCAAGAGTGTCAGCTTCAGGCACGAGTGGCTGTCCAAGGTCGGCCTGGACTCGGTGTTCAATTTCGTGCATGCCCGAAGGGTCTTTTTCCACAGGCCCATCGCTGGGTCCATCGCTCCCTTCGCGGCCGTGGTATTCAAAAAAGGCGATGTGGGAGACGCAACGCAGTTGATCCACTACTGGTCAGCAAAGCGGAGCGCGAGCGTTGAGTCACTGCAGGCTGTCCTCTTCACCAGAAACGACCTGAGGCTTTTGAGACAGACGGATGCCGCCGGAGACCACAGGCTGTGGAAGATCTACTGGTGGGGGAACCACCGGGATGCGGATCTCATACGGTACCTCGAAATGAATCCCGCTCTGAAGCAATTCACGGGACTGGGTCTCTTCGCAGAGGGCTTCACGAAGGCAAGAAATCAGACAAAACCTTCTGCGTGGCTGACGAAATATAAGGAACTCCCAGCCAAGGGCTTGAGCAGGTACGGCCCTTTGGATCCAGCCTCCCTGGTCCCTACCCCCAAGAGGGTTAAGCGTATGGGAGTCGAGGAACTCTACAAAGGCACTCGACTGCTGGTCAAACGCGGCATTACTGAAAGCACTACACCTAAGGGACAGATAGTCGCTCGACTTGAGCCGCTGACGTTCGCGTTCAGCTCCTCAATCCACGGGATAAAGCTGGCCGACCCGGAGGAATGGCGTTACAAATGCATCCTCGGCATTCTGTGGTCATCACTGGCCCGATACTATCTCTTTCTCACAGGTGGCTCGTGGGGCATTTGGCACGATGAAATCCACCAGGACGAACTCTTCCGTCTACCAATATGTCTCCCTACGGACCAGGCCCTCAGGGCGCGCATAGTGGACATCGTCGATCGACTGAGATGTTGGGTACCTCGCCGTCACGCCATTTCAGAACAAGCCCGAGCCGACACGGTGAGTGGTGAACCGACCTTGGCAGAACTTGAGAAGCAGTTGGACGAGGCACTCTACGATCTCTATGAACTCACCGAATCACAAAGGGACCTGATCAAGGACTTGTGCTCCACCGACCTTGATTATTTGTACTCCGCCGAAAAAAGCCACGCTCACGCACGTGCGCTCCTAACCCCCCCGAGCATCGATTCCGGGACATACGCCGATCTCCATGCCGACGAACCTCGGGATTCGCAGATCCAAAACAATGTCAATGGCTACATCAGGGTATTCCTTAAAGTGTGGAATCGAGAACTGGAACCCCACGCAGAATTCATGTGGAGGATCCACTGGTCGCCAGAAACCAGTTCGATGCTCGGGATCGTGTTTTCTGCTCAAGAAAAAGGCAAACCTGCGAGCCAACAGGACAATGCTGCGAGGGACGCTTGGGAGGAAGTTCTTCTCAAGTTAGGCGACAGTCTGACCATGCCTTTCGGGACCCGGGACATATTCATTGACGGTTTGGTGCGCGCCGTCACCGCCAGAGAAATAATAGTCATCAAAAGAAACGAGAAGAGACTTTGGACTCGCAGCAGGGCGAGAGAGGACGCAGAGGCAACACTGCTGCAGGCAATGAACCGCCAAGCCGTATGAATGGAGCCGGATGCCGAAAAGCCGAATCCCATCGCCACAGAAACTCTGGGCAAATTTTGAGCAACGCGTGCTCGGCGTCGTGACCTACGCCCTCGAGCTCCTCCGGGTGCAGACCGCCCTGCCTCTCAAGGAGCCCGACCTGAATTTTAGAATGAACTCACTCCTCAGGGATGCTGACCGAAGATTATCGCGCCAGAATCAGGGCCTCGATAAGGCGCCGATATGGGAAGCCCAAAGTCAACCCGTCGCTGGCGACACGGCACAGACGCCCCGGGTAAAGAAGAAGCCAGACTTTCAGTACGAACTCGTGGACACCCTGGAACTGGATCCCGATAAGGCCTACAAATACTACACGATAGAATGCAAGCGCCTGGGGAAATCGCCGAAAAGAGACCGCCCGCTGAACCGACAATACGTGTCGGACGGAATCCTCCGCTACGTGACAGAGGAACACGCATACGGAAAATGTTCCCCATCAGGCGCGATGATAGGTTACGTGCAAAATATCCCGCCGCCCCAAATCCTCGCCGAGGTAAACACCTTCGCAGGCCAGAGGGGTCTACCCCCTCTCAATTCGCCCGGCGGGCGCCTCATCACTGGAGAAATCTCAAGGCTAAACCAACGCCTTGACCGCCCAGAAGTCCCACCTACTCCCTTCACCCTCCGCCATCTCTGGGTCGACCTACGTAGTTCATACGACGGCCTCCCAGATTAAGCCCGTGCCGCCCGTGCCAACTCGCAGCCCGCCCTGCCGGAGCCCGCTGTTCATTGGTCCCCAACTGCCTTGACAAATGGGAGCATTTGTGCCATAATCGTGCCAGAAGCGCGGAGATGCAGGCTCGGCGAGTTGCGGCAGGACCGCGAAGTCCTCCTTCTCTGCATTCTCCGCGTCCTCTGCGGTTCGCGGAATCGTGAGGGCATTCCAGTATGCCTTCTCCTCGAGAAAGCGCTGGAAAATACTGGAATTTTAGCCCGTTTTGGGGGTTAAAGGGGAAGGGACTTATCCCTTATGTACCAATGAGTTACGACGCAAAAAACTCCACTTTTTATGCACAAAAAGCCCACAAAACGCATAAAATGCGGTTGCTCAAATTATCTCTGCCCTCTCGGCGGTTAATCGCCGCAAATCTGGCACACCTGGAGTCCGCCGCCGTTAGCGGTAAAGAAGATGCGACCGTTGGAAACCTGCGCTCCCACGCACAGCAGCACATCCACGGCTGGCCCCGTCGAGACAAGCGAGAAGCCTCCCTGCGACAGGTCGTAGATGTCCATATTCGCGCCGAGGAGATACGGCTCCGAAACGGTGAACCGCGTGCAGCGGTATCCCTCCTTGAGCGCTGTCAGAATCTTTCCGGTCTCCCTGTCGAGCAGATAGCTTTCCTTGTACTGGGCATGAGTGAAGAGGGTTTTGTCTCTGATGGTAACAACGTGGATCGCGCGGAAAACCGGCTGCGATTTCCATATCAGAGAGCCGTCGCGGGCGTTCAGGCACCATATTCGGTTTATTTTTCCCTCGACCGGATTGTACCCGCCGAGGTAAAGCCGCCCGTCCTTTCCGGAGATCGTACACCCTGCGTGAACGGAATACTTGGTGTTCACCCACAGGATGCGGCCGGTCGTGGGCTCAATGGCTGCGGTAACGCCCGGTGGGTCTTTCTTTCCGAAGTAGCACGAGTAGTAAAGGATGCCGTCCATGAGGCATATCCCCGCGTCGTCGCCGCCGGAGCCAAACTCCGAGAAATCCTTTGTCCAGACCTCCTTCCCGGTTTCGCTGTCCCACGCCCGAAGGAGCGGTTTCTGATCTTTGGGGAACCCGAAAGTGCTCTGGTGCTCGAAGAGCCATTGCCGAGCCGTGTACTCCCCCGTGCTGAATGGGTAGAAGAGGAGTCCCTTGTAAATGATTGGCGGCTGCTGGCGGTTCCAGCTCGGCGATCCCGTAAATGGCGCCTCCCACAGCAGCTTACCCGTCGAGGCGTCGAGGCAGCGCAAAAACGACTTCTTCAGCCCAGCCTGCGGGACGTACAGTCGCTCATTGTAGTAGAGAGGGGACGTGTAGGACACATGCACGCCGGGAGAGTATATTCGCCACAACAGTCTGCCCGTCTCCTGCTCCACGGCGAAGACCTGCCCTTCCGCGGTGTGGGTGTACATTCGCCCGCCCCCGCAGACCGAAAAGTGCTTGACTGTCCCCTCGAATCGGCGAATCCACCTCACCTTGAATGGCGGTTTCAACTCCTGGCGGTTCACGTTCGTATTCGCCATGTTCCCGAAACTGGTGTGCCAGTCATACTTGGAGTCAGTGTACTTCCCGGTGAGAGGGCTGCGAATCCGCCAGAGGCCGAGGTCTTTCTTTGGCAGCGGAGAGGTCCCGCCCGGTCCCAGAACGTACAGGTAGCCGTCCTCGCAGCCGAAGTAGATTCGCCCGTCGCAGACCGCAGCCGGAGCGGTAATCGGTTTTCCAAAGGCGGTCTTGAAGGACCACGCCTTTCCTTCGCCCGAAAGCGGAATGACGTAGAGCTTCCCGTCGAGGCCGCCGAAGATGCCCATGTCGGCGAGCAGCACAGGCGCCGCGATAGAAGGCGCGCCGCCCAGGAATAGAGGAGGTGCTCCGCGAATGTGCTTGCAGAAACCAAAGCTCTCCTCGGGCCGGCAGCGATAGACTGCGTCCCCTCGCACACTCACCGACGAGAAACTCATGCTCGTTGCCCCCGCATAGCTTGTCTGGGTTCCGTGGACGAAGTCGGTCTTGACCTCTCCGTCAACGAGTTTGAGCATCTCGACGCGGCCGCCGTTATCCCGCCTGTACCACTGCTTGTAAACCGTTCCCTCCTCGTCCATACTCAGTCCGAGCGCGGAAGGACTCTCGTTCGGCGAATAGACTTGCCGAAGGATCGGGCGGTCTCCCGCATCCTCCAGCCACACGACCGAGCCTCCCGCCGGAACCACCAGCACCTTTCCGTGGAGGGCGATGTTTCTCGAACAGCAGAATTGGTCGCGCCACGTCACCCTTTTGTTTCGCTTGGCCCATTCCTCGCCGCTCCACCGGTCGCCGTGGAAGTGCAGCCGCTCCTTGACGAAATCCCACACCCAGCGTACGCTACCGTCCGGCTTGAGTGCGAAAACGCGCGACCCGAGGGTTGCGAAATAGACGCCGCCGTCTCCGACGACAGGAGTGCTGAAAATTGGCTCTCCGCAGTGGATTTCTTTGACGATGGTTCCATCGCTCGCCTTCAAGACGTAATAAGACCCCGCCATGGTCCCGAAGTGAACGTACGTCCCCGCAACTGCCGGGGAGGAGATGTTGTTGCAGTTTGCCTTTCCTCCATGTGTCCGGACCTTCCAGACGACCTTGAGCGAGGCGGCATCCACACAGAACGCGACGCCCGCGCCGTCCACGACGAAGACCTTTCCGTCGGCGACAGCCGGCGCCGTGAAAATTGCGTCTGTCAGCGGCGCCGTGCCCACCAATCCGAGTGGGGTGGCCACGTTTCTGCCGGAGACATTCCCGGAATGTGTCGAGTTGTATTTGAACTGCGGCCAGTTTTCCCCTCCACACGCAAGAGGAATGGCAATGCAAATTAGGACAACCACTACTATCATTCTCATTCTCGGTCGCTCCTTTCTCTGCGGCGTGAATGCCCGGTCCCGCGAAGGGCCTCTCCAAAAAGCATCGCCCCGTTTGCCAGCTTTGTCCTGACCTTGCTCCATCGGCGGTGGGAGAGCTCGAAGAAAACCTAACTACCGGCGCAGCCCAATGTCAAGGGAGAAAAGGGGTGCGGCGGTAACCCCCAGTCTCGGGCGGATAGCTGGCCGAGGCGGAGGAGGCAAAAAGGGAACAGCAGATTAACGCAAAGGCGCAAAGGCGCAGAGAATAAGGTGAGAAGGACACCCCGCCATGGCGGGGCTGTCGTGGCATGGGCATCTTGCCCATGATCCCGAACGGGTCCCCCGCCAGAGGCGGGGGATGCCACGTGGGAATGGCTTTTTTTGCCGTGAAGGGTACAGCCCGAGCCCGTCGAGGGCAAGGGAGCCCCTCGATATCCCCCGCGGAACGCGGGGCGGGACAGGACGCTGGCGATACATGTGCCTCTCTGCGTGCTCTGCGCAGTCTGCGGTTCCACCCTCAGCCGCCGGTAACTGAGGCCATACAGCGGCACCCTTTTCCATCTTGATTGGTCGGAACAAGTGCTTTATGCTTCAAGGTGGGCGTGAAGGGAAACTTTACTGGGAAAGGAGTCGGTGGCAGATGGGACAATTCGGGAAGCTCATTCTTCGAGTCGTGAAGGGAAAAAGGCGCAGGCGGGACGGCTCGCTCGGGAGCAGAGTTGTGAGCAGGCCTCGTCTCGCCCGGGGAACGAAGGGATTGCTTAACCTCGGGCCGGAGGTGCTCTTGATGAGTTTTTTCCAAATGAGAACTGGCTATGGAAGCTTTCCACATTGGCGGTGTTTGCGTGTCGGCTGGACGGTTGTCACCTCAGTGCTGGTTTTCTTTTTCGTGTTGGGCTCGGGAGCCGGGCTCCGGGCGGCCCCTTTGCGAGTGACGTTTCACCAATCCGCCAAAGCAGTGGACGCGTACGATTTTGTCGAGGTCAAACTGGTCGTGGGCAAGCCGGACGCCGGAAACCCATTCACGGACGTCGTTGTAGAAGGTCAATTCGCCCGTGAAGGCGACGCTCCCGTTAAGGTGGACGGGTTTTGCGATTCGGGCGACGGGCGTGTTTTCCGCATTCGGTTCATGCCAACGCGGGCCGGGAAATATTCCTACTGGGTGAAATACAGACAGGACAAGTACGAGGCAAGGCATACCGGCACGTTTGAGGCGTGCGCCGGTCGTCGTCGGGGGCTGGTGCGAGTGGACCCGGAGCACCGCTGGCATTTCATCTGGGAGGGCAGCGGCGAGCATTACTTCTGGAATGGAACGACAACCTATTTTCTCATGGGCTGGGATGACCAAACGATTCGAGCATCCATAGGCAGGCTACACAAACTGAAAGTGAACCGCCTTCGTGTGGTAATCAACGGGCGAGTGAAAAACGGTAGAGCGTGGTATGAAAATGTTTTCCCCACGGATAGATTCACGTTTCTATTGAACCCCTGGGGAGCGAAACGTTCGGGTTCGGTGGAGAATCCCGGATTTGACGTCACTCGCTTCAACGTGTCGTATTGGCAGAAATTTGAGAGGATGCTCAGTTTTGCGCGCGAAAGAGACATGGTCATTTCCGTCATCTTCTACGTGGATGGAAGACGACCGGGTGTTGACCCATTTAAGAAGAGTATGGGTAATGAAGACGAACAGCGGTACTATCGGTATGCGGCAGCGCGATTCGCTGCTTTTTCCAACGTGATGTGGGATGTGACCAATGAGTATCAGCTCTTCCGCAATGAACAATGGGCGGAGAAAATGGGTGCACTCCTAAAGAAATTTGACCCGTACGATCACCTGACGTCAGTTCACGGTCACTCGCGGTTCGCGTTTCGAAAATCACAATGGGCGGACTTTGCGATGTATCAGCGGTGGGACGAAAGCGGCGGTTACCGGTTCATGCTGAGTAACCGTCTCGAACAGGCGAAAACCGGCCGCATTATTCCGCAGGTGAATGAGGAATATGGTTACGAAGATCATTACCCGGTGGGTTGGGGCGGCAACCGCAAGTCGCCGGCGCGCTGTGCCGACAATCGTCGCCGACTCGCCTGGGAAATCTACCTTGCTGGTTGTTACCAGACGACCGGGGAGCGGGCCGACCGTGGCACGGGTTGGGGGCCTGACAGCGGCGGCGGTTGGCTCAATGGTCGCGGCGATGACAGCATGGTCATGCTGAAAGGCTACGCGCACATCCAGGAGTTCTTCACGAGCTTTGAATGGTGGAAAACCGAACCTCGGCCGGGTCTGGTGGGCAAAGAAGCTCTTTGCCTGGCGAGGCCCGGGAAAGTTTACGCGGTCTATTTGCCTCACGGCGGGTCAACAACCGTCTCGTTGGGGGGCGGTTCTTATCAGTCCCGCTGGTTCAATCCCCGCACCGGCGAGTGGTTGCCTGTGGGGCGTGCCAGCGGGCCGAAATGGATAACCCCCAAGGCGCCGGATGACGCGGATTGGGCCTTGCTGCTCACGAGAAGGTAAGTACAGTTCAATATAGAGAAGCGTCAAAAGAAACGTCGGAGCGGGACGGGCCGGGAGGGTTTGCCAGTGATTGGTTTTTTAAGTGCGTGCTCCTTGTCAGGTTGGCAAGGCGATATTTTGGAATCCCCTTAATTTTTCTCAACCAAACGAGCCCGGGCCGAAACTGAAAAGGTACGACCGAATTGAATGGAGGTTCTGCAAATGGAGAACATGAAGCTTTCGCCGCATTGAGAAGGCGAAAGGGGAACATCTTGGCTCCGAGAATCGGGGAACACATACGGCCGTGAGAAAAGGAGAATGCCGATGAAACGACGTGATTTTTTGAAGACAGTGGGCTTCGGCGCAGCATCGCTGACGATGCCGCGAGGGCTGTTTGCCAACGAGCTATCGGGGAACAGGCCGAACATCGTTTTCATCATGCCGGACGACCACGCCGCCCACGCGCTGAGCTGTTACGGCAGCAAGATCAATAAGACGCCGAACCTCGATAGGATCGCCGAAGAGGGCATTCGATTTAACAATTGTTTCTGCACCAATTCCATCTGCGCGCCCAGCCGGGCAGTGATTCTCACCGGGAAATACAGCCATCTCAACGGCGTCACTGACAACCGGGTGAAGTTCGACGGCAGCCAGCAAACCTTCCCGAAGCTGCTCCAGAAAGCGGGCTACCAAACGGCTATGATCGGCAAGTGGCATCTCAAGAGCGAGCCGACGGGATTCGATTACTGGAACGTCCTGCCAGGTCAGGGCGTTTACCACAATCCGACGATGATCGAGATGGGGCAGCGAAAAAAGTACACGGGCTACGTCAGCGACATCATCACCGACCATTGCCTCAAGTGGCTCAAAGAACGCAAGGGCAGCAAGCCGTTCTGCTTGATGTATCAACACAAGGCGCCGCATCGCAGGTGGGAACCAGCCAAGCGCTACGCCAAACTTTACGAGGATGTGGACATTCCTCTCCCCGAAACGTTCAACGACGACTACAAGACGCGCAGCGCCGCCGCCACCGCGGCTACGATGACAATCGAAAGGCATCTCACCCGAAGCGATGTGAAGATGAACCCGCCGAAAGGCCTCGCCGGCCAGGCGCTCAAGCGATGGAAATACCAGCGCTACATCAAGGACTATCTTCGCTGTGTGGCATCGGTGGACGACAACGTCGGGCGATTCCTCGATTATCTCGACGCAGCCGGCCTGACGGAGAATACGGTCGTGATATACACCTCCGACCAGGGATTCTTCCTCGGCGACCATGGCTGGTTCGACAAGCGGTTCATGTACGACGAGTCCCTTCGCATGCCGTTGTTGGTGCGCTATCCGAAGGAGATCAAGCCCGGCTCGGTCAATGACGACATCGTCCTGAATCTCGACTTTGCCCCGACGTTCCTGGATTTCGCTGGCGTCGCCAAGCCCGCCGACATGCAGGGTGGCTCCATTCGCCGGTTACTGCACGGCAGCACGTTGAAGAAATGGCGCGCCTCCATGTACTATCACTATTACGAATATCCCGGCGCGCACATGGTGAAGAGGCACTATGGCGTGCGTACCCGCAGGTACAAGCTGATCCACTTCTATCACGACATTGACGCCTGGGAGCTTTACGACCTCAAAAAAGACCCCAACGAGTTGAACAACGTTTACGGCAATCCGGCATACGCCGACATTCTCAAACAGCTCAAAACGGAGCTGGAACGCCTCCGAAAGCAGTACGGCGATACTACCGGGGCGCCAAAGCCCAAACGCCGCGCCTAACTCAAAGCGTCAGCTTTGCCCAGATCAATCGCAGAGGGAGGCGACGGTTTCTGAAGAAGACACGCGAAAAGATGGAGACGACTTATGCCGAACTCTCAGCGGGGCAAACGAAGGCCGCTACTTTCGGTTATCGGGCCGGCTTTCATTACCGCGGCGGTGGTTCTTGGTCCGGGGAGCATCAGCACGGCGTCGAGGATGGGGGCATCGTTCGGCTATTCCCTGGTCTGGTTGATGGTTGTCGTATGCGTGTTCATGTGCTGCTATACAGCGATGGGAGCGAGGTTCGGGGTTGTCTCCGGTGAATCGCTGCTCGGAGCGGTGAGGAGAAAATATGGCGGCTGGCTGGCAGTCCTTCTCGGAGTTTGCGCCTTTGCCGTCTGCGCGGGCTTTCAGGCGGGAAACAACCTCGGCGCGGGCACGGCGATGGAATCATTGACCGGATTGCCAGTGTGGGTCTGGGCGATATTCTTCACCGCGGTTTCGCTGGCAATCATGCTTCTGGCGCGGCGAACTTACAGGGTCATCGAAAAGATGATGCTCGTTCTCGTGATTCTGATGATCGCGGCTTTCTTCGGGACGGTCATCAAAGCGGGGCCGAGGCTGGCAGATGTGTTGAAAGGGCTTGTGCCTTCAGTTCCGAGAGGGAGCTTTCCGGTGATGGCCGCGATGCTCGGAACGACGTTTTCAGTCGTCGCGGCTCTTTACCAGTCCTACCTCGTTCAGGAAAAGGGATGGAAACTCGCGGAATATCGCACGGGGATTCGCGATTCCATCACCGGAATCATCGTACTGCTCGCCATCACCACGGTCATCGTCATGACATCGGCGGCGGTGATTAAGCCGAAAGGGCTGGAAGTGAACACAGCAGCGGACATGGCCAACCAACTGAAACCCCTGCTGGGAGCGTCCGCAAAGTGGCTGTTCTGCTTCGGGCTATGGGCTGCGGCATTCTCCTCCTTCATTGTCAATTCGCTCATAGGCGGCGGGCTGCTCGCCGATGGACTGGGGCTCGGGCGGAAAATGAGCGCAACGCCGTCGAAGCTGCTGGCGGGGCTGGTGATGCTTATCGGCATGGCCGTCGCACTGGTGTTCAAAGGCACGCCGGTTAATCTATTGATTTTTCTTCAGGGTCTGACAGTCGTCTTCGTGCCGGGGTGCGCGCTGGTGATGATCGTCATGCTGAACGACAGGGACATCATGGGCGAGCACGGTAACGGCTGGTTTGCGAACATCGTATCCCTTGCGGGGTTCGCCGCCGTGTGCCTCGTCGCCTACGGGAAGGTCGCGAGCCTTATCAAAACGCTCGGTTCGTAAATCGGCGTGGAGAACCTTTTCGCCGAGCCCCTCGCGCACCCGCATTGACGCACGAGACTTCCACAAATATCTTTGTTGAACATAGCGGGTTTTTCTAAAAAAGGAGAGGGGGGCTCCGTTGTGACATTCTCCGGCACGGAGGACGAAACGCGCGTCCTCTATCGCTTCACCATACGGAATGGTGAGGCCGCGTACAGCGGTGGAATCTGCGGTGGCGCGCGCTGACGGGTGAGCCCTCAGTCTCGGGCGGGTAGCGAGTTGCGGGAGGAAAAAACCGAAGAGAAGGACAACGCAGAGGCGAAGAGAGGAAGATGAGAAGGACGCGGTCCTCGGGTGTCGTGGCATGGGCATCCTGCCCATGATTCCCACGGCCGGGACGCCCGCCTGCCGAATCTGCCCCCCGAGGATGTGGGAGAACTCTCCTCGCTGGTGAGTTCCTCTATTGGTCGGAGACAGAGTCAATCGCACCTTCTCCGCTCCTTTTTCCGGAAGGCGAAGCTGCAACTATGAGATGTGCCTGTCGCATTTCCAGCGCAAGACTCAATAAGCGCTGTCGGGGCGGGGAAAGGGGAATTGCTTTTACCTCAGCTCACGCCGACGAGTGTTGCGGCGTGCCGGCGACGCAGGGAACCGCTGGTATCCCTTTGAGCCTCATCAGGCGATGTCCGGGCCAATGATTCAAGGTATTCTCGATAGCTGTTCCCGGCGGGGAGCTCCCGGATGAGTCGGCGGAACCTTTCCGCGCCAATGAAGCCCATGCGAAATGCAACCTCCTCGATGCACGCGACTTTCGCTCCTTGCCGTTTCTCGGCCGCGGCTATGAGGCTGCTTGCTTCCAGGATGCCGAACTGGGTGCCCGCGTCAAGCCACATTGTTTCGCCACCCAGCTTGACGACTTGCAGCTCTCGCCGGAGAAGATACTCCCTGCTCAGGTCCATGATGTCGGGCTCCCGGCGAGGTTCGGTCATCGTCGAGACTTCCGCAATCGGGAACGCGTCGAACAAGCTGGCAGAGAGGGTGTCAGCGGCGCGCTGCAGCGGGACGTCGGCGTTGACGCAGCGTGATGCGCGGTGGAGCGATTTCGCAACCTCCACCGACTTGTTGTCGAAAACGTAAAATCCGACGATGGCGTATTCACATGGGGTGCTCGGTTCCCCTTTTTCCAGCGTGAGCGCTTTTCCGGCTCTATCGAATTCGATTGCGGCGTTTTGTTGGGCGCCGTGAGCTCCGCCAGCGGGTCGCCCGTAGCGCGCCATATTGTTGCCGTTGTGCCGAGGGGCGGCAGCCGCGGCGGCGCTTTTGGATGCCCGCGCCACCCGGCGGTTGGCATTTCGTCGGAGAGGTCGGGCGTAGGACCTTGCGATGCGGCTCGCGAAAAGCGTCGCGCCGTCCCGGAACTCGAGTGCCTGTCTGAGAAAGCTGAGGTCGCCCGAGAAAATGCTATCACCGGGCATTATGCAGACTGAATCATCGCCGATGAAACGTTCCGCGGTCAGAAGGCTGTGGGCTATTCCATCCGCCGGCGCCTGTTCCGCGTAAAATACTCTTATCCCCAGGCGGGAACCGTTTCCGAGAAGCTCCATAAAACTCCGCGCTTCTCTTGGGCTTGAGATGATGAGAATATCCCTGATGCCCGCCAGCATCAACGTCGAGAGAGGGTAATAGACCATTGGTTTGTCGTGAACGGGCAGCAGTTGTTTTGCGATGACCTGCGCCATTGGGTAGAGCGCCGCCCCGGAATCGGCCGCGAAGATGATTCCTTTTGCGACTCTCTCCCGCTCACTCGCTTGAAGAAACTCCATTTATATGACACCTCCGTAAATGTGTTCCTGCTTGTTTGCGAAATCGCCGGGGCAGGGCCCGAAATCTCAGCACTCTCGTGAGCCGCTGAGCTCATATCCTGCCACCGGGCAAACGTGCTTGCGTCCAGACAGAACTTCTCTTCCGTTCGGGAAGAAGCAATTGACATGCCGGGCGGCGCCGGGCGGTTTTTGCGGATTTCTCCCGATTCTCTCTTTCTCCGGATTCCTGCGATTCTTGGCGCTGCGCCTTGGGAGAAAGGATGTTATGAAAAGTGCAGCGTTAAGAATAAAGCAGGCTCGACACTGCGAGAGGGCGAGTGCGTTCTTCGATTGCGCGCCAGGAAGGGGCCGCGGCGTCCATTTTTCGGCGTAGGCCTCGAAATATCGGAGACTTCAGGGCGCATTCGGAGGATACGGGGGCGTAAGAAAAGCCTTCCGCGCTCAAAAATGTGCGCCGAAGCGTACGACAGTGAACTTCGTTTCCATGCGGTTGCGGGCTACGCCCGGCCCCGCAGGTCGAGCAAGATGGGGCTGCCCGGGAAAGGAAACCGGGCACGGATGCGGTTGGTGAGGTAGCTGAGATAGTTCGGGGTGGCGAGGCTCGCGTCATTCACGAACAGGCGGAACTTTGGCGGGGCTATACCCGTCTGGGTTGCGTAATAGACTTTCAGGCGGCGACGCGCCCGAGGCAGCCGGCCCCTGCGAGTTTCCTTTCGGCCACCTCGAGCACGGCTGGCTGCGGACTTTCTCGCGCCAACCAGCGGGGGAGGTTGGTGTTGCAGAGCTTCCTGAAGCAGGTCATTGAGGACTGGGGTGCGGATTCTTTTCGTGGACTCGCGGTGAACTCTCCTCGCGGTGTTAAGCGTCTTGATGACGCCTCGCCCGGCGGTGGCAACGGTGAAAACGACAGGGCAATAGCTCAGAAACCGCAGCTTGTCGTAAACGGCGGCTTCAAAGTCGCGTCGGCGGAGATCTTTGACGAGGTCCCACTTGTTGACCGCCAGCACGCAGCTCTTATGCTTCTCGCGGATGATGTGGGCGATGCGCGAATCGCCGGTAGTGGGTCCCTTCGCGGCATCGAGCATGAGGACGGCGACGTCGCATTTGCCGACCGACCTCTCCGCGCGAAGGGAGCTGAGTTTCTCAATTGGTCTGGACATGCTTCTCCGCCTGCGGATGCCCGCGGTGTCTATGAAAACGAGTTTTTCTCCGTTTTTCGTATAGTAGGCGACATCTACGGAATCTCGCGTCGTTCCGGGGGAATCGTGAACCACCAGGCGTTGCTCTCCGAGGAGGAAGTTGATGAAGGTGGATTTTCCGACGTTGGGCTGCCCCATCACCGCCAGCCGCAGCGCCTCGCCGGGCTCCTCCGCGGCTTCCTCAGGGAGGTCCGACACGGCCTCGTCGAGAAGGTTGCCTATCCCGAGCCCGTGCATCGCCGAGACACCAAATAGCCTGTCGAAACCGAGGGAATAGAACTCCACAGCCGCCTGGAGCAGAGCCGGATTGTCGCACTTGTTGACCACAACGATAACTTTCTTTCGACCAGCTTTCCTGAGGATTGTGGCTATTTCCATGTCCAGAGGAGTTAGCCCTTCGGAAACGTCCACGACAAACATCAGGACGGAGGCCTCGGAGACGGCAATCTCTACCTGAAACCTGACCATCTCCGTCAACTTCTCGCCCCGTCCGGTGATGATGCCGCCGGTGTCGAGCAGCTCGAAAGGAACGCCATTCCACCTCGTTTTCTGCCCGAGGCGGTCTCTGGTAGTGCCGCTGTGCTTCTCCACTATGGCGATCCTTCTCTGGAGGATTCGATTGAACATGGAGGATTTGCCGACGTTCGGGCGGCCAACAATGGCGATGATATTTCGAGCGGCTTCGTGCGACATGATTCGGTTCCATACGTTTTTATCACACACAGCGAGCAGAAGGCTGCTCAGCTTATTTCCTCCGACCTCCTTCGACGAGAGCCGGAAGGTACTTCCGGGGATTGACAGGCTCGCCCCTGACCCTGACTTCGTAATGGAGGTGGTCTCCCGTGGCGAGCCCGGTGTGCCCGGCAAGGGCAACGACCTCCCCTCTTCGGACGACCTGCCCTTCTCTGACCTTCAAGGCCGAATTGTGAGCATATCGCGTCTCAATCCCGTTGCCGTGGTCAATCTTGACAAGCTTTCCGTAGCCGCCGCCGTCCCCCGCGAAGATGACTTTCCCGTCCGCCGTAGCTTTCACGGGAACGCCCTCATCCACGGCGAGGTCAATCCCGGTGTGCATTCGCCTCTTTCCGGTGATGGGATGAACTCTCATTCCGAACTCAGAAGAAACCCATCCCTTCTCCAGCGATACCGGAACGATGTTGGGGACGTCGCGTGCAGCGAATTCGTCCTCTTTCGATACAGGGGCCTTTCGCTTCTCCAGCCACAGGAACGTGCCCACGACGCACACGGAGACGAGCACCGCCAGCACGAGCGTAAATCTCAAGGCGCTGCGCCGGGAGGTTCTCTCCTCAAAGACCCTCCTCCTGACACTCCATTTTTGCTTCATATCGCTTACTTCACCTGTTGCCCGGTGCAAAATACACTGGTCGCTCGTTCCGATTGACGCGCCCTATCAGATTCTCAAAGCGTCAATCTTCTCTCTGGGCATTGCCCCCGAATTAATAATCCTCAGCTCCGAGGGCGCTTCGTATCTGTAACATTCTATCGGAATGAAAGGCTCGGTTCGCAGTTTCGAGTGCGAGACGCAGAGGTCGGCGGTAATGGCAATCTCCTTTTCGGAATCGGAATCTCGCAGCAGTGCCGTGGGAGCGGGCAGGTTCTCCGGCGGGCGGAAGATTATATCCCCCACTCTTGCGAGGTTCAAGATTCGCCGATTCTCCTCCTCATTTCTTCCGACCACTGCTTTACCTCCCCGAGGCAGGCGGAAATGCCTTCCCACTTTTAACAAGACCATGTCGTTGGTGTCGGCGTCCTTATGTGCAAGGATGTCGCGAACCTTATTTGCAAACCCCTCATAGGTCAGCAGACAGCCCCCCGCCGAAGAAGGGTAGTCGCGGATACGATAACATTCCGCGAGGCGAATCTGTTCCTTTCGAGACCTCCCGCCGATGGAAAGGAGCTTTTCGCGGTCAACCCATCCCTCTCGCTCCGGCACGGTCACGGACAAGCGCCGCGCGCTGAGGGGGCGCAGGACGAGTCCTTCGACGTTCGCCTCCCTGTCAATCAACCGCATGGCATCGCGCCTCTGCGACATCGGCCTCTGGCCAAGGACCTCCCCGGTAATAATGAACGACGCCCCCATATCCTTCATATATTCCTTCGCCAGACGAAAGGTCAGAATCCGACAGTCAATGCATGGGTTCATGTTTCTGCCGTAACCGTGCTTAGGTTTTTTAACTATCTCGATGAGCTCCTTGCTTATGACGACCGCTTTCAATGGAACACCCAGTTGCTCGGCGGCTGCCTTGACCGCAAACACCCGCGAGGGACCGCCCCCCGCCTCTCGGCCTTCGCGCATCAGCGCTTTGTGCCGCGAGCGACTACGGGACCCGCTCGTGGTGAAACAGCTCACATAATTCACCGCGTGGACTTCAATTCCCTGCTCCTGCATTATTCTTATAGCCAGGCGACTGTCCAGACCGCCTGAGAGTAAAGCAACCGCTTTGATCACAGCAACCTCTTTTGTCGGAACTGACTGCGGCAAGCCGGCCCTTGCTTAATGGTGTGGCTCTTAAATTCGGTCCCGTATTCTTCTTTTGACACGATAACAGGATGGACGGGATTTTGCGTCTTTGCGACCCCGCGTTTCGCGGGGTTTTCCCATTTTCTCTCGCCAAGACGCCAAGAGCGCCAAGGCTTATGATTTACTGGATAGCTCATGCCTCGAACGGACACCTATATCCTGTTATCCTGTCAGGAAAGCTCCTTTCACCGGGCACTATACGTCCCGCCCGTGTGAATCATGGGCAAGACCCACATGCCACGGCAGCCGAGGACCGGGTTCTTCTCATCTCGACCTCTGCGTTCTTGCGCCTCTGCGTTACCTTCCTCTTCCTTTCTTCCCTCGCCCGCCTTGCCGGTGTAGTCGCCCGAGACTGAGCGATTACCTCACAATCACTTCCTTCCGCGGTATGGCAAGGTCACCGTTATCTCGGCGGACTTGCCGGGGCTAAGTTCGAACTCCACTTTTTTCCTCGCTCCCTTTGCTTCAACAATCAGCTCGTACTTTCCGTGGAAACCCCTGAATTTGGCTTGCCCCTCCGCGTCGGTCACGCCGCTGAATCGAGTTCGCCATTCCTCCCGAACAAGTCGGCGGATACGGTGATAGACTTCCTTGGGGGTGAGGTCCTTGCGAAGGAGTCCGCCACCCTTCAGCCACGTCTTTGCCTCGCATAAGTCCCACCAAACGATGCAGTCCACTGCCGGATTGGCAAAGCAGATGCGGAAGAATTGCTCGGCGTAATCCGCTTGAGCCTTCTCATCCCAGACGCCCTTGCGGTAGCTGCCCGTGATAGGTTTCCCCGACGAGGTCGGCGTGAACTCTGTGACGTGAACTCTTTTGCCGAGGCGAGCGTACGCCTTCAGCGTTTTTTCCACCATATCCAGAGGATACCAGTCTGCCCGCGGCTCATGGCATTGCAAACCGATTGCGTCAAAGGGGGCGTTGCGCCTGATAAGTTCCTTCACGAGCTTGTAGAACGGTCCCTTGCCCTCGGTGTCCTGAATGACGTGGTACTCGTTGACGACAAGGAGGGCGTCCGGGTTGGCTTGCCTTGCCCACCGCAAACAGCTTTCAACGTAGTCGGCGGTGGTTTTTGTTCCCGGCCAGGGACGGGTGTGTGTAGGCTCGTTCACCACGTCCCAGGCGTCTATCATTCCTTTGAAGTGGGAGACGCAATCGGTTATCCGGCCTCTCAATGCCGCGAGCGACTCCTGCGGCGAGAGGCCTTGCAGCCAACGAGGTCTGCCGGCGTTCACCGTCCAGGCGAGAGGATGGCCCTTAGCAGTGATCGCCTGCTCTTTGCACCAGCGGGCGACCTCCTCGCGGTAAGCGTGCTGCGGTTTGCCTCGCTGGGGTTCATAGCTCTGCCAGTAGAATGGGAGCGTGGCGAAATCGAAAAGCTGCTCGAATCGCTTGGCGTACAGCGAGTTCTGCTCGGGGCTTGAAAATCGCCCGAACCCAAAGATGTTGCAGCCCGCGTGAAAGCTGCTGCTCACTTGCTCGGCGAGGACTCTGGCTCCCGAGACCGGCGCGCCCCCGGCCGTGCGGACAGTTATTGAGACATCCTCCTTTCTCACCCGCTCTGTCGCTTTTTTAGCTCGCTGAAGAGCTGCCCTGTCTGCGTCCGGACTTCCCTGTGGTTTCGCCTCCGCGAGAAGGAGGAGCATAGCCGCCGCAACACAGAAATCGAAAAATCGTCTTAGACCCATCGCTTTTCTCCTTTCCGATGTGCTTCGTATCGTTTCTCGGGCAAAATCGCCGCTCCGCGCGACACGCGCGAGCTATCGCGACAAATCCGCGGGGAGGCTTGCGACCCTGCATTCATGCGCCAGACCACGCCTCCCGGAAGCCATAAGTTTAGGTGCTGCCTCACCTCCCGGAGAAGAAAAAATGGTAAGCGCTCACAGCAGAATCAGAAGAGAAGTGTAGCGCGTCCGCGGTGTGGCCGCAAGGAGGAAAAAAATTGGGGGTTCGCGCATTTTCTTCTGATTTCCCCGTCCGTTCTCTATCACAATAACGGGCATGAAAACAAGCATGGCCCTCATCCGAAATGTGGTACGTGGCGTCACCGCCGTTGGGGTCGGACACGAATCCTGGGATGAAGACGCAGCCCTTCGCAACCATTCAGAAGGGCATTGACACGGCAACCGATGGCAACACCGTGGTCGTGTCTGAGGGGAAATACATCGAGAATAATGAAATCAAAGGTGACAACATTATGCTTCGCGGCGCCAATCCGCTCGACTCCGATGTCGTTGCCATTTCAGGTACAATGCCCTCGCCCGCCTGCTTTTCTGGCAGACGCGCAACGGGTTGGACACGCCTATGAGTTCTTGTCTTGACGGGGCGGCAACTATCATTTTACTATGACAATCAGTTGTGGCGGGAAAGGGCAACGATGTCGCTTTCCGGCAGAGGTATTGGAGCTGTCCCGGTTTTTGCGGCCTTGAGTGCCCCGATTTGGCTTGCTGGCGCCGAAGGGAGGAAACACGCGAAGGTGTCACCTGAAAAAACCGTTTCCTTTGATGGAGCGGCGCGCGACAATGGCCGAGTCTTTCGACCCTATGCGAGAGGATGTTAGGCCAATATGAAAAACTACCGATTGAAAGGAAAGGCGATGAACCGGCGAGACTTCTTGCGGCTGGGAGCGGTACTGGCCGCACCTTACATCGTGCCGTCTTCGGTTCTCGGCCGGGGCGGGGCCGTGCCGCCGTCCGAACGCGTTACGCTCGGCGCCATCGGCTGCGGCGGGCGAGGCAAGAGCGACCTCAGAGACTTCCTCAATGAGAAAGACGTGCGATGCCTGGCGGTCTGCGACTGCTGGGCCGAACGGCGAAACAGGATGAAGGCAATGGTGGATGCCCACTACGGCAACAAGGATTGTGTTGCCCACCGCTTTCACGAGGAAGTGCTTGGGCGCGATGACATTGACGTGGTGCTCATCGCCACGGGTGACCGCTGGCACGCAGTGCTGTCCACTCTCGCGGCGAAGGCGGGCAAGGACATCTATTGCGAAAAGCCCTCGACCCTGACCATCGCAGAAGGTCGGGCTTTGGTGGAAACGACCAAGCGCTACGGCACGGTTTGGCAGTGCGGCACACAGCGACACTCGAACGATGCGTTCCGCTTCGTTGTGGAGCTGATCCGCGGCGGCAAGATCGGCAAGCTGCGGACGATCACCACAGGGTTCGGCGGCTGGGGCGGCAACGGTTTCGCGACGCCCGAGCCCGTGCCGAATGGTTTTGACTACGACCGCTGGCTGGGGCAGGCCCCGTGGGCGCCGTACTCACCTGTGCGCGTGAACCTGTGGCGAAACAACTGGGACACTGGCGCCGGTGTGATTCCCGACATGGGCGCGCACTACTTCGATTTCGCCCAATGGGCGCACGACAGCGAGCTGACGGGGCCAACGGAGTTCCAGGGCGAGGGAGAGTTTCCCGAGGACGGTTTCGCCAATGTACCTTTCACAATCAACGTGGAAGCACGATACGCCGACGGCGTCCGGGTGCTGATGAACTCCGGACCCAAGACGGTCCGATTCGACGGCGACGAAGGCTGGATCCATATTACCGACGCCGGGGAAATCACCGCGAAGCCTAAGTCAATCCTTGAGGGCCGCCCCGTGCCCAGTGTCCATTGGTCGTACATGGCGGGGCACATACGCAACTTACTCGACTGCGTCCGGTCGCGGAAGCTGACGGTATCTCATCCCGAGATCGCCCACCGCGCCCATACCATCGCGCACTGCGCGGACATCTCTCTCCGCCTTGGACGCAAAGTGCGATGGAATCCGGAAGCCGAGCGTTTCGTCGGCGATGATGACGCCAACAATATGCTCTCGCGAACCATGCGGCCCCCCTGGCGGGTATGAGCGGCTTTGGAAGTGCAGAAAGGATCATCCATGAAACACCTATACAATGCGCTCAACTTCCCTATGGCAACTTTCTTATACCCGGCGGCTGACGCTGCCGGATCGGTCGTTTCCGTACCCGCGGAGGCGAAAATCAAAGCCGCCGTCGCCGCCATCCGCGGTCATGATTATGGCCAGTCGCGAAAGCCCTTGCGCGCGGTTGAGAACCTTATCAACCAGACCCACGGCAACGCCAAGCTGCGAGCTGCGATCGAAGAAGAGTTCGTTAAGGTGCTCGAATCCGAGGCGACCCTCGCCTGCAAACAGTTCGTCTGCCAAAAGCTCTGGATCATCGGGACGCGCGCTTCCGTGCCAGCGTTGGCGGAGATGCTTGGGTCCGCGAATAGTCGAGTTGTGGAGGCAGCCTGTTACGCCTTGTCGCGGCACCCTTCGCCAGCGGTGAGCTCGGCGCTGCGCAATGGCCTAAACAAGAGCCAGGGTAGCGGGCTGGCCGCAGTGATTGACCTGCTCGCTGACCGGCGGGATTCGCAGAGTGCCGGGGCCATCGCGAAACTCACCCGGAGCGCGGACGCTCCCGTGGCCGATGCCGCCATCGCCGCACTGGGCAAAATAGCCACCGAGAATGCCGCCAAGGTTCTCGCCGACCTCCGAAAGAGCGACAGCCCGAGATGCCGCATCGCCGCGAACCACGCCTACCTGCAATGCGCGCAAGAGCTTGAGGCGCGTGGCAAGTTTGCCCGGGCGAAGTCAATCTACGAACGGTTGGCTGCTTCGGGCGAGCCAGAGCACATTCGCCGTGGAGCACGCATCGGCCTGACGCGGCGTGGAGGCGGCGGCAGGTGACCCCGCGCGTGGCACGTCTGCGGCTGAGTTTTCAGGGGACGCAACTCGTCCAGGGAGACCCTCGCCTTCAAGATCGCCGTGGGACACGACCCTATGGATGATCCCGACCTTGCGAAACTGCTCGAACCCACTGCTCACACAAGGCCGCTCCGAGCTTTATGAACAGTCAAGGCCACTCTCCCTATGCCAAAGCTTTCATATTCTCGTAGAGGAACTCCGGAGCCAAGTCGGCGCCGTTATCCCAGACGATGGTCTCGAGGTCGGGGTCAACGCTGAATGACTTAAACGCTTCGATATCTCTCAGCGGGCCGAAGATTTCGCCTTCGAGTTCGTCGGATAGGTCTATCTCACCTTCGGCGCCATCGTTGAAGCGAACCCAGATAACATAGTCGCGTAGGTATTTTGCCTCTCTGACGTGAAGAATCATTTCATCACTCCAAAGGTTCGATACGTTTTAGTGCTGTTTTCTGTTCTGCGAGCCTCCAGTTCTGCATCAGTTCGTCTTTGTGCAGCTCGCGCCATTCTTGAACCATGAAAATAGCCCTCGTGGCCATCCTGCCGGTGATAGCCCCACTTTCGATCTGAACAATAATCTCATCGTCGCCATATTTCGCATGAAAGTGCGGCGGGGCGTGGTCGCGCCAATACATGGAAATTATGATTCCGAAGAAGCGGCTGATAATGGGCATGCTTCTATTTCTCTGCAAGTGTTGTTCATATAAGAAAATATACTACGCCCCGGCCGGCGTCAAGTACGAAATCAGAAACCGGGGTAACCGGGCGGGCGATCAGTATTCTTCGGGAAGAAGCTGGACCTCGGCGGCGGTGAAGATGGGGCCGTCTTTGCAGATGTAAACTTTGCCGACGTTGCATCTGCCGCACTTTCCGAGGCCGCATTTCATGCGGTTTTCGAGGGAGGTGAGGATGTTCTCCTTGCTGAAGCCCAGCTCGAGGAGGACGGGGAGGGTGAATTTAATCATGATGGGGGGGCCGCAGACGAGGGCGATGGTGTTATCGGAGGACGGGGCCATCTCTTTGAGGACGGTCGGGACAAAGCCGATTTTTCCTTTCCAGTCGGGAGTTTCGCCGCCGGGATCAACGGTAGTGACCACAGTTACGTCGTCTCGCTTCTCCCACTCTTCGAGCTCGCGCTTGAAAACGAGATCGGCGACGGTCCTCGCGCCATAGAGGATGGTGATGTCCTTGAATTTGTCCCGCATATCGAGGGCGTGCCAAATCATGCAGCGGACGGGCGGCAGGGCGATTCCGCCGGCGATGAAGAGGATGTTCTTCCCATGCATTTTCTCGACGGGATACCAGTTTCCATACGGGCCGCGAAAGCCGATGACGTCGCCGTCGTTCATCTCCCAGAGGGCTGACGTCACCCGTCCGACTTTCCGGAAGCAGCACTCGATGTGGTCCTTCCAGGTCTGCGAGGAGCAAATGTTGAACGTGGACTCGCCGACGCCGAAGACGGTGAACTCGCCGAACTGCCCCGTCCGAAAGGAGAAGTTTTTCTGCATCTCCTCGTCCTTGAAGACGAGCTTCATGCTCTTGACGTCGGGAGTTTCCTGCGTGATCTCCTGTATCACCATCAACTGCGGAAGGTAGATGTTCTCCAAACCTTTTCCTCCGGGATCAGCGACGGTTGGTTGTGAAACTGTGGCGTGCTCGTCAGTCACGACGTGTCCTTCTCCTTGTCTGTGGGTCCTCTGCGTGCTGTGCGGCTTAGACTATTCGATATATCATTATTTTACCGCAGAGAGCGCAGAGGGAATCGCTGTCTTTGTGTTCTTGTCTTAGCTTTCTGTCCGCCCCTTTGATGATTCTTCCACGGCGCCACCTTCCTGCATATCGGAAATGCCCTTGAGGATGCGGATGAGGTTCACGTCCATGGGGCAGTGGCGGACGCACCTCCCGCAGCCGGTGCAGAGAACGGCGCCGAGGTTATCGGGATAATATTTGTACTTGTGCATGATTCGCTGTCTGTGACGGGAAATCTGGTCGGGGCGGGGATTGTGCCCGGAGGCGTGCACGGTGAAAGCGGCGAACTGGCAAGCGTCCCAGTTCTTGACTTTGGCGCCTCCGTCGTAGTGAGCTTCGTCCACCAGGTCGAAGCAATGGCACGTCGGGCAGACGTACGTGCAAATCCCGCAGCCGATGCACATGCGGGTGACTTCCCCCCAGAGCTCGTGGTCGTAATTCTCGTCGAGCCAGGGTTTGATTTTCTCGAGGTCGAACTTCTTGCCGAGCTTCTCCTTGACGGCTTTTGTCGCAGCCTCCTTGTCCAAATCTGCACCGGCCTCGTCGAAGAGAGCCGCTTTTTCGGCGAAATCTCTCCCTTTCTCGGTCATGACTTCCGCGAGGTATTGGTCGCGAGAGATGCGGGTGAGAAGAATATCGCTCCCCTCCGTTGAATCGGGAGCGAGACCGACGGACGTGCAGAAGCACGCATCATCGCAATCGAGGCAGGAGATGGAAATAATGAGGGTGGCTTTTCTTCTCTCGACCCAAAACCTATCCTGATAGTCCCATTGGAAAAGGCGGTCCATGATGGGGAACGACGCGGCATCGCACGGGCGGCAACCGAAAATGATTGTGGGCTGAGCGATTTTTTCATTATTCTCAACGGCGATCTCGCTCTTGCGAATTGTGTAGGAGAAGATTTTCTCCGTCCGGGGAAAGACTACCGCCTTCGGAGACATCCGCGTTGTGATGCCATCCAGAAAAAGCTCTTTTGAGCTACCTATCTGTTCGAAAGTGACGAGCTTGTCGTCTTTCACCGGAGCAAAAACGCGGTATCCGAGCTCCAGCCCCTTCTGAACGAGGTCCTTGAGATTCTCCGCGCGGAGAGCTTTCAGAGTCGGCTGGCTTGTCTTCTCCGCATCTTGCAGGTTCCGTTTTTTCTTGTTGTCGTCGCTCATTTAATGAACTCTTGCGGGTCTTGCGGCTTGAAGTCGGTGAACGGGGGCGGCGCCTCTTTATCGTAGCCCGGCTCGTAATCGAACCGCTCCTTGACGCTCTTGGCGAGTTTGCGGTTGAGGAGAGAAAGCGGAATATCCACGGGACACGCCCTCTCGCACTCGAGGCAATCAATGCACCGCCCGGCGAGATGCCACGCGCGGATGAGATTCCAGTGAAAGTTGCCGCGAGTGTGGCTGCTGGTCTCGAGCCACTGCGGCTGATTCTTGTCGGCGATGCACACCTCGCAGTAGCACATCGGGCAGACCTGCCGACAGGCGTAGCACTTGACGCATTTCGAAAGCTGCTTCTCCCAGAACTCAAACCGCTCCTGCGGCGATTTCTTCTCAAACTCCTCGATGTCGGCGAACTTGTTGATGTCAGTCTTCGGCGGAATTTCTTCGCCGAAAAGGTAGTCGTATTCGCGCGGTGTGTTCACGTCGCAGATGGGGCACTTGGAGAGAAGCGGGTCGCCGACGCCTTCGCAGGTTACTCCGAGAATGACCACATCCTCCCGCTCTATCTGGCTTTCCTGAATGAGCACGACAATCGCCTTCACGTCGCAGCCCTTGGCGACGATAGCTGGCTTGCCGAGGGAGGAAACCTCTTTTCTGACGAGAAACGTGGCGAGATTGGCGTAGCAGTATTTGTTCCAGACGAGCCGCTCGACTTCGTCGGGAGAGGTGACGAAAACGGGTCGCGTCGTCTCCGGAAGCCCGCCATTCTCGTATCCGATGACGACCTTCACTTCGCCGCTGGTGAGTAGTTCCTTCGCTTTTTCTCGAATTTGCTCAATCATCGTTCCAGCCAAAGGACAAGAAATGAACGGTCAATTCTTTTGACAGGATGAACGGGATTCTCGGCACCGGGTCTATCCTGTTATCCTGTCAGAACTTGTCTCTTCTTTTGCCCGGATATCCTCCGCCAAGAGCTTCTGGTATTCCTTGAATGGCCCGAGCTCTCTGATCTTAGCCACCGCCTCATTGACAAGGTCCGCCCACTTTTTCCCTTCTGCGGCGGAGACCCAGCTAAAAATGACCCTCCTCATTTCGAAGCCGCAGAACTCCAGTAAGTCGCGAAAACCGGCGAACCTTCGCCGAGCGTGGTAGTTGCCGGAGGTGTAATGGCAGTCTCCCGGGTGACACCCCGAGACAATGACACCATCCGCGCCCTGCTCGAACGCTTTGACGATGAACGAAACGTCAATCCGCCCCGAGCACGGCAGTTTTATGATGCGAACGTGAGGCTCATAGACGATGCGGCTGGTCCCCGCAAGGTCTGCCCCGGCGTAGGTACACCAGTTACACACGAAGGCGATAATCTTCGGCTGCCATTCCTTTTCGCTGGCGGCAGGATTTTCCTCGGTTTTCACTTCGTTGCTCATCTCTATCGCTCCGGAAATGGGTCACCGGCGGCGGTTCTATCCGCTGCCGAGGGCGGTAATCTCAGCAAAAACCTGCTCATCATTGAAGCCTGCGAGCTGAATGGACTTCGAGGGACACGCGGCGACACACACGCCGCAGCCCATGCAGAGGCCCCTGTTCACCTCCGCGACCATCTTGATGAGGTTGCCGTCCTTGTCTTTGATCTCCTTGTCCGTTATCGCCGAATAGGGGCAGACGCGAATGCAGTTGCGACAGTGGACGCACGTAGCCTCGTTCACAGAGGCGATTATCGGCTCCCTCTCCAACTCGTCGGAAGAAAACAGAAGTTGCACTTTTGAGGCAGCGGCGCTGGCTTGGGCGACGGCATCGGGAATATCTTTCGGCGCCTGACAGGCGCCCGCGAGGTAAATCCCCGCCGTGGTGGTCTCGACAGGCCGCAGCTTGGGGTGTGCTTCGGAGTAAAATCCTTCCGAGCCGCAGGCGATGCCTATCTTCTGGGCGAGTTCGTATGCATCTCGATTGGGCACGATGCCTGTTGCCAGAACGACCATATCCGCTCGAATCTGGACCTGCGAATCGGAAAGTGTGTCCGCTCCAACAACAACGAGTTGCTCGCCGTCCTTGTATATTCTCGAGACCCTTCCGCGAATGTAGAGGACACCATCCTCCTCGATTGCCCGCCGGACGAACTCCTCGTAATTCTTCCCCCCGGCGCGAATGTCAATATAGAAGACGTAAGGTTGTCCGTCGGGAACTTTGTGCTTGTAGAGCATGGCATGCTTTGCGATGTACATGCAGCATATCTTGGAGCAATACTCCAGCCCCTTTTCCGGGTCGCGGGAGCCCACGCATGAGATGAAGACCACCGACTTCGGCTCCTTCCCGTCGGAGGGACGCCGAATTTCCCCCTGCGTCGGCCCCGACGCCGAAAGAAGCCGCTCAAACTGCATGCCGTTGATGACGTCCGGATAGGCGTCGTAATTGTACTCGCCGTAGCCCTTCAGTTTTTCGTTGGGCTGGTCTTTTCCAACGCTGAAAAGGTCATAGCCCGTGGCCACGACAATGGCGCCGACTTCGACCTCGATGATCTCATCCTCCATGGTGTAGTCAATGGCGTTGAGAGTGCAGACCTTCTCGCAAACTCCGCACTTGTCCTTCAGGAACTTGAGGCACCGCTCCCGATCAATGACCGGGGTGTTTGGCACAGCCTGCGGGAAGGGAACGTAGATAGCCGTCCGATAGCCGAGCCCCGCCTCGAATTCGGAGGGGATTCTCTTCTGAGGGCACTTGTTCCAGCAATCGCCGCATCCGGTGCAGAGGTCGGCGATGACAGACTTCGCCTTCTGTCGAATCTTGACCTTGAAGTTTCCCACGAAGCCCCCCACTTCCTCCACCTCCGCGTACGTGTAGAGGGTGATGCGTGGGTCTCTATCCACCTCCACCATGCGGGGAGTCAAGATGCACTGGGAGCAATCCAGCGTCGGAAAAGTCTCCGAAAGGCGAGCCATATTGCCGCCGATAGAAGGCTGCCGCTCCACGAGGACGACCTCGTGCCCGCCGCTGGCGATGTCGAGCGCGGCTTGAATGCCAGCGATCCCTCCGCCGATTACAAGAGCTCGCTTGGTAACCGGGACTACGATGGGGAGAAGCTCGTGGTTTCTCTTGACCTTTTCGACCATGACGCGAACCAGGTCAATGGCTTTCTCCGTTGCCTGCTCGCGGTCATGATGAACCCAGGAGCAGTGCTCGCGAATGTTGGCCATCTCGCAAAGGTAGGGGTTCATCCCCACCTCCGCCACCGCCGCCCGAAAAGTCGGCTCGTGCATCTGCGGGGAACACGCCGCCACGACCACGCCGTCGAGCTTGTGCTCCTTTATCGCCTCCTTTATCATGTTCTGCCCCGGGTCGGAGCACATGTACTTGTAATCCACCGAGACCACAACGCCCGGAAGTTTGGCGGTCTCCTCGGCTACCTTTGCCACGTCAACCGTCCGCGCGATATTCTCTCCGCAATGGCATATAAAAACGCCGATTCTCGACATACCTTTTCGCGCCTTTCTTTGCGCCTTTGTGAGAGGTCTTCTCCGTACCCTTTCTCTCGCAAAGACGCTAACACGCCAGGAATCTTTCAGCGTCTCACTTCGTACCCGCCAGCGGTTTCTTCTCCGTCGAGGCCCCTTTTGACGAGGGGACGGACACCCGACTCGTTTTAACCTGGCCGGTGGTCTTGACTTCTGTCTTGATTCCCCCCGGTGTTCCCTTCATCTCCTGGAAAAGCTTCATTTCCGACATGACGAGTTGCCCGTTGTCAAGCCCGACCAGCGCCCATCCTTCATAGGTCTGTTGAAATTCCTTGAGGCTCAGAATTTCTTCCTTTGGCTGACTTGTGACAAATGCCCGGATTCGTGCGCACTCTCGCCCCAAAACCGTCTCATTGCTTTGATATTCATAAGTCGCTTGGTCAACCATGATCTTCCTGCCCAAAGGCCCCGGACCCCGAGGGACTTCTCTCTCGGTGGTCTGGTTCCATTCCGAGCCCGGCGCAACCGGCACGTCAGGAAATATGACCTGATTCTGGAAAAATTGCTTCACATCAATCCAGGTGAAGCGAGTGGACAGCTCCGGCGGCGCCTTCACCTCGAGGACTTTTCCCGTCCTGTCGAGACTGAACCCGATACTGGAATTGAACAGCTTCCGGAGGTTGGGGTTGCCCTCCTTCTCCAGCTCTTCCCACGTTGCCTGTTCCTGAAGCTTCCCATCCACGTACGACCTTGCCCCGGCGCCATCACTGATTATCATGCTTGTCCGCCCCCCTTCGGTCATGGTAGTTTCCATGCTGAAATCGGGGTACGTGATCTCCAATTGCACCACTCCATCGGAAGTTGCTTTTACGCACCGCAGCAAAACCCGCATATCCGCCTTGAAATTCAACGTCCGCTTGTCCGTGCCTTGGGACTTGTAGGACACGTACTCCGTTGTAGTCTCGGCGTGCAGGTCGTAAGCTGCCGAGTTTACCGGAGTCATCCGGAATTCTATCATCCGGGTTTTCTGTCCATCAGCACGGAGCCAAATTGACAGGAACAACAAGCCTGTCAGAACAACTGAAACTCTTTTCATTGTCGTGGCCCTCCTGACCGTCCATTTTGGACTTCGGACTTCGGATTTCAGATTTCAGACTCGCCAGTTGGCAATCCGCAATCCGCCATTTCCCGTCCCGTGTGCCCAAAAACATCCTGCTTTCTCACATCCTCTTTTTGACGGTCAGGGATGATGTAACGTTCATCTTTTCCGGCGAGCTCAGGCGCGCCCCACGGAGCAGGCCACTGCCTTACCCCGCCACAGGAACTTCCTTCTTGGACGCGGACACCATCCGCTCGGTCAACCTCATCGCATCAACGAAGTGCTTGCGCAATCCCAGCTTCCTCGGTTTCACGCCGACCGCCAAGCCTACAAGCTCTGTCAGGTAAACGATCGGAATGTCGAAAGATGTCCCGTACATTTTGTTGATGTTCGCTTGACGCATATCGAGGTTGGAATGGCACATGGGGCAGGCAACGATCACCGCCTCCGCTCCGTTATTGACCGCGTTTTCCAGTATCCGTCGCGTAAGCTCGCAAACGAGGTCTGTCCTGCTCATCGAGAACCCCGCTCCGCAGCATTCCGTCTTGAAACCCCATTCGATGGGTTCCGTGCCCACAACCTTGCAGACCTTATCCATCAGGACGGGTTGTTCCGGGTCGTCGAATTTCAGCAGGTCCGGCGGCCGCGTCAGCAGGCAGCCGTAATAGCACGCAACCTTCAACCCCTGCAGCGGCAGAATTACCTTTTTCGCAAGCTCCTCCAGGCCGTACTCTAAGAAAATCTGAATCGCGTTGAGAATCCTCACTCCACCGTGGTATTCCCGGCCGGTCAAGCGCGAGATTTCCGCTGCCGCTTCCTTATCCGACACCATCAGCTCATGCGTTTTCTTCATGGCGTTGGAGCACATCGCGCAGGGCGCCGCGACCACAGTCAAGCCCGCTTCCTCCGCGAGAGCCAAGTTTCTCGCCGGAAGAGCCTCGCCCAGGAGGTGACTGGTGGAATGAGCCGCAGAAGCCCCGCAGCAGCTCCAATCCGGAATCTCCACAAGCTCAATCCCCAGCGCCGCACACGTGGCGACAGTGGACTTCCCGAAATCAACCGCCATCCCGTGCAGCGAGCAGCCCGGATAGTATCCCAACTTCATCGTGTGAATCATTTCTTTTGACAGGATGAACAGGATATACGACGATAGCGCCTATCGTGTTATCCTGTCGGAACTCCTCTCTTCTTTCCGCCCGTATCCCGCGGCCTCAAACATCGCCCGGATTTCCTTCACACCTTTGACCTTATGCGGCAAGAGCTTTATTTTCCCTCTGAGGAACATCTTGATTCCGGCGACCGCGTCCGCGAAGAAGTGCCGACTTTTCAGCTTATAAACCCCGGCAAGGCTCGCCTCGTTGACCCTTCCGAACCTTCTCATATTGCTCATGAATGCCTTGTGAAAGAGCTTAATGTCTTTCTCCGAGGGCGTGTCCTTGCCCGTCGCCAGAGCCAGCTCCCGAAGGGCATCCATGCATTCGGCGATCTTGAACTCCTTGGGGCAGCGGGTGGAGCATGTGTTGCACGAGGAACATACCCATATCGTCCGGCTCTCAAGCGCACGGTCAATCTGCCCGAGCTGGAGCAGCCGGATGACCACGTTCGGTGGTATGTCCATCAGGTAGTGAACCGGACAGCCCGCAGAACATTTTCCGCACTGGTAGCACGTGGAGAGAGATTGTTGGATAATCTCCTCCACTTGCTCTATGAGCTCGGAATGAAGCTGTTGGTTTTCGATGGTATATCGCATCGCTTCCTGAAAGCAAAAGTTGCACGCCTGGTCGAGCAAATGACCCGTTCTTACCGCATATCCTCAAGCGTGTCAACAGGTTTCGGTTCGTCAATTGTCCCATAGAGGCGCGAGTGAGATTCTCCCGCCGCGAGATTAAGGCGTTCTCATACCATACCCCCAAGCCCCTGTCAACAAGTTTGCCGCTGGAGGGGTAATGCCTCAGTTACGGGAGATTGAGGGTGCAACCGCAGAGTGCGCGGAGCACGCAGCGAGGCTTACGTATCGCCGGCATCCGGGCCCCCGCCATGGCGGGGTGTCCTTCTCACCTTATTCTCTGCGCCTTTGCGTTAATCTGCTCTTCCCTTTGCCCTTCCGCCGCGTTCGGGGGTATCCGCCCAAGACTGAGGCCATACAAAACTCGCAAAAATTTGACCCACCACCCGTAACTGAGGGATTACGGCTGCAAGATGTTTTTCATTGACGGATTTCACTGTTCGAAAATAGGATTCTTCAGTGTCATACGCAGAAAAAGGAGGCTTCAATGCGAAAATCTCATGTTTTCACTGTCGCTGCCGCCCTGTGGCTTGGGCTCTGTCTATTTCTGTTGGGTTGCCGGAAGGAGCAAACGGAATCCGCTGGCGAAGCCCCTGGCGGGAAAGGTAAGATCGCGGTGGTCATCTCAACGCTGAACAACCCGTGGTTCGTTGTCCTGGGGGAGATTGCCAAAGAGCGCGCCGAGCAGCTCGGCTACGAGGCGAGGATGTTCGACTCGCGAAACGACACGGCCAAGGAGAGAGCCCATTTCGAAAACATCATCGCAGGCGGGTACAAGGCGATTTTGTTCAACTCGACCGATGCCAACGGTTCCATCGCTAACGTCAAAAAGGCGAAGAATGCCGGCGTCCCGGTCTTTTGCATGGACCGTGAAATCAATTCGACCGATGCCGCAGTGGCGCAGATTCTATCTGACAATCAGGCCGGCTCCGTGAAACTGGGGCAATATTTCGTGGAACGCCTGAATAAGAAGGGAAATTACGTCGAGCTGCTGGGCCTCGTCGGCGACAACAACACATGGAACCGCTCCAGGGGCTTTCACAGCGTGGTGGACAGGTACCCGGGGTTGAATATGGTCGCCCAGCAAAGCGCCGACTTCGACCGCAGCAAAGGCCTGGATGTGATGGCAGCCCTTCTTCAGGCGAACCCAGACATAGACGCCGTCTTTTGCGGCAACGACGCCATGGCCATGGGCGCCTACCAGGCTCTGGTGGGCGCAAACAAGGCCAATCGCGTCAAGGTCTTCGGATTCGACGGCGCCGCGGATGTCATTAGGGCAATCGCCGACAGGAAGATCGAAGCAACCGTCATGCAGTTTCCCAAGCTGATGGCCACGACCGCCGCCGAGTGGGCGGACCAATATATCCGCGGCGAGCGCAGCTTCCCGCAAAAGGTGCCCGTCGCTGTCGAACTGGTCACCCACGACAACGTCGAGAAATATGACCCCTACGGAAGAAAAAGAACGAAATAATCCCTCCAAGGCTTTGAGACGGCTTCCCTGGGTCTTGCTTGTTTGCGGCGTCGGGGTTTTGCTGTATCTATTTCCGCCGCTGCGAATCGTCCCGCTGGACGTGGCGAAACAGCAGAGGGAAAGCGAAGCGTTCCATCCGGAGGCGTTCGCGAGGGAGTTTTGGAACAACCGCCTGATGGCATCGCTGGGTCAAGCGGTCGAGGCCTCTAAGCTCTTTGCGGCGATTGACCAGGACCCAAAAACTGCCAAAAAGAAGTATGCTCGCACCTGGGGGCTCGGAAGCGTTTATTACTATTACTTCGTCGCGGGCGTTGGCCGCGTGGTTTCCAGGGACGGCGATTCCGTTTCCCTTTCACTGGGGGGCGATTCAGCCGCAGACATCACCATAGCGACCTCCCGCATCTTCGGGAATGCCATCCGCAACGGCACGGGCCTGATTGACGTGAGCGACTTCCCCAATTCCCAGAACCTGAACAACATATCGTTAGAAATCAACCGCATCGTCGAAGCAAGGGTGTTGCCGCCGTTCCGCGAACAGGTAGCCGTTGGGTTGAGTGTAAAGTTCGTCGGCTGCGCCGAAATCATGGATAAAGACAGTGACCTCTATCCCATGCGTCTCATTCCCATCCTCCTCGAAGTCCAACAGAAGCGCGGCGGAGTGTGAATGCGCTATGAACTCCCAGCCGAACCGCGCCATTCTGGAAGCCCGTGGCATTGTGAAATCCTTCCCCGGCGTTGTCGCTGTGGACGACGTCAGTCTCTCTGTCTATCAGGGGGAGGTGAACGCCCTCGTCGGGGAGAACGGCGCGGGCAAGACGACGTTAATGAACATACTCGCCGGCGTGTACTCGCCGGACGCCGGGAGGATTCTCCTCGAAGGGAAGGAGGTCATTTTTTCCGACACCCGCCAGGCCCAGGAGCGCGGAATCGCCATCATTCACCAGGAGCTCAACCTCATCCCGTACCTGAGCGTGGCGGAGAACATTTTCTTGGGTAGGGAGTTTGTCACTCGCCTCGGTTTCATGGATTACGCGCGCATGAACCGCAAAGCGGCGGATCTCCTCGCAGAGCTGCAACTGCCAATCGCTCCCCGCGCCCCGGTGGCCAACCTCCGCGTTGGCCAGCAGCAAGTCGTCGAGATCGCCAAAGCCTTGTCCTCCGAGGCCCGCGTCATCATCATGGACGAGCCGACCTCCGCCATCAGCGAGCATGAGGTCGAGGTGCTATTCCGCCTGATCGGAACCCTGAAACAGCAAGGAGTGGCAATCGTCTATATTACCCATAAGCTCGAGGAGTTGTTCCGGATCGGCGATCGGGTCGCCGTCCTGCGAGATGGCAAACTTGTCGCATACAGCCCGCTCAAAGATGTCAGTCGTGACGACATCGTTCGCATGATGGTCGGGCGCGATTTGAGGAATCTTTACCGGAAGCCCCCTTCCACCGGCCAGGAAGAAGTCCTGCGTGCCGAACACGTCGCTCTGACACACCCTGATCGCAAGAACGATTACCTGGTCCACGATGTCAGTCTGAGCGTGAATCGCGGCGAGGTATTGGGCGTCTTCGGGCTTATGGGCGACGGCCGCACCGAACTGCTCGAGGCAATCTTTGGACTGCATCCGAACGATTCGTCGGGGGAGCTTTTCGTCGAGGGGGCCCACGTTTCAATTCGCTCGCCCAGCGACGCCATCGAGGCGGGCATCGGACTGGCGCCGGAGGACCGCAAGCGAGCAGGACTGATCCCTATAATGAGCGTGGGGGCGAACATAACTCTCGCCAGTCTCAAGAAGACCGAGCAATTCCTTTTTTTGAGGAAGGCTTTGGAAAAGGCGCTCGCGGAAAAATACGTTCGCCGGCTGAACATTAAAACGCCCTCCCTCCGCCAGATCGTTCAGAATCTCAGCGGAGGAAATCAACAGAAAGTCATTCTCGCCAAATGGCTGGCGACCCAGCCGAAGGCCCTTCTGCTGGACGAGCCGACGAGGGGAATTGACGTAAATGCAAAGAGGGAAATCTACAGGTTGATTGACGAATTGACGCGCGCCGGCCTCGGCATTGTCATGGTCTCATCCGAATTGCCCGAGATATTGGCGGTTTCCGACCGCATTATAGTGATGTCGGAGGGACGGAAAACCGCGGAATTCTCCCGTGCCGAGGCCAACGAAGAAAAAATTATGAAAGCCGCCCTGCCGGGCTCGGTCTAAAAGAATTCTCCTCCCTCGGAGAGTGGTTCGATGCGAAAAAAGCAAGTGGACTTCAAAGTGATTCTCGCACGATTTCAATCGCTCATCGCGCTGGTTCTTATGATCGCGGCGATGAGCCTGCTGTCACATAGGTTTCTAACCTGGGGCAATATATCCAACATCCTGCTCCAGATTTCCATCAACGTGTGCCTCTCGATAGGCATGACACTGATTATCTTGACGGGGGGGATTGACCTGTCCGTCGGTTCAATCCTAGCTCTGGCGGGCGCCGTGACCGCCGGGCTGCTGAAGAACGGTATCGCGATTCCTCGGTACAACGTCCTGATTCAATTCACTATATGCGGCGCCATCGCTGGCGGCTTGCTTGTCGGCCTACTGCTTGGCTTGTTCAACGGAGTGATGATCACACGCTTCAAGATTCCCCCGTTCGTCGCCACCCTGGGCATGTTCAGTATTGCGCGCGGACTGACGGAGCTATGGACGCACGGTTTCCCCATCACGAGGCTCGGAAAGACCTTCGCCGTCATCGGCACCGGGATTTACCTGGGTGTTCCGATGCCGGTTTGGATGTCCGCTGCCCTGGTCCTTGTCTTCATGGTCATTGCTCGAAAGACCCGCTTCGGGCGGCACGTATATGCCGTCGGCGGCAATGAGCGAGCCGCGAAGCTCTCCGGCCTGCGGGTCAATCGTATCAAACTTGCTGTTTACGCCCTCGGCGGGCTTTTATCCGGCGTCGCCGGACTAATTGTCACCTCTCGCCTCGATTCCGCGGTGCCCATCGCCGGAGTGGGATACGAGTTGGATTCCATCGCCGCCGTAGTTATCGGCGGAACCTCGCTGTCCGGCGGGCGAGGATCGGTCCTGGGCACGGTGCTCGGCTGTTTGATTATCGGTGTCCTGAACAACGGCCTCTTCTTTTTGAACGTCTCCCCGTTTTGGCAAAAGGTCGTCAAAGGAGTTGTTATTCTCCTCGCTGTGGCTATTGACAAGATGAATGTCCGCAGAGATTATTGATTCCTCTGCAAGTGGCTTGCTTAGCTCCCGTGCTTGGGTTTTCTCCCGAGGGGGCGTCGCGCCCCCGTTGAGGGCAAGATGCCCATGTCACGGCAGGCGACTACGGGGTCCTTCTCATTTTCTCCTCTCTGCGACCCTGCGCCTTTGCGTTATCCTCCTTCCTTTCTTCACTCCTCCGCCTTGGCCGGGTATCCGCCCGAGAATGAAGCATTTCAACCCGCCCTTTTTATTTCTGGTGAAGGCGACGCGCAAGTTGTACAATATGGATGCGCAGTGGCCGAGAATCGGGCGGAAGCGATTGCCCTTGGCTCAATCCGAACACGGCATTGAAAGGCGCAGAGTGGCGCCCCTAATTCCGGCCCCGAAAACCGCAGTTTGGCCCCAAAAGCAGCACACGCATACGAGGGACGTATTCATCGTGGAACAACATATTTTTGATGTTACAACACCGTCATTCCAGAGAGATGTCATGGAGAAATCCCTCACTGTACCGGTAGTGGTGGATTTCTGGGCGGCGCGATGCTCACCGTGCCAGGTGCTCGGGCCGATTCTTGAAAAGGTCGTCGGGGAATACGGCGGCAAAGTCGTTCTGGCGAAGGTTGATGTGGAATCCTGCCCGGAGCTTGCGGAGCAGTACGGGGTCAAAGGCATTCCGGCGGTCAAGGTGTTTGTTAATGGAAAAGTCGCCGCCGAGTTCACCGGGGCGATGCCGGAACCGCAGGTCCGGGAGTTTTTGCGTCAGGCTGTGCCCTCTCGCGCCGATGAGCTCGTGAGACAGGCACAGGAAATGAGGGAAAACGGACGCCTGGAAGACGCGGAGTCCCTCGCCCGGAGGGCGCTGCAAGGGGCGCCGGAAAACCAGGGCGCCCTCGAAATCGCCGCTGCTACCGCGCTGGCGGCGGGGCGGGTTGATGAATCGCTCGACTTCGTCAATCGGATGGAGTCGGTTCCGAAAGATATACAGTTTCTTATGGATGGAGCGGAGTTCTGGCGGATGTGCGCAGAGGCGGCCGACGATGAGAAAACCATCGCCAGGCTGCCGCAGGACCCGGAGGCGAAAATGTCCCTCGCCGCGTGCCTCGCCTCGAAAGGCGAATTTCCCCAGGCCCTCAACCTGCTCCTCGAGGTAATAGAAACTGACAAGTCTTTTCGGGACGGACTCGCCAGAAAAGCCATCGTCTCCATATTCGTGGTCATGGGGTTGACCAATCCCGTCGTCAGGGAGTACCAGTCCCGCCTCGCGCAGTTGCTGTTCTGACGGAAGGATGCTTGACATGCCCTCGTACGATGAACTTCTTGGACTTTTGGAGACCGGACACGCTCGAGAAGAACTGTCCCGTCTCTACGGCCAGGATGCGCGCGATGTTGGCGACCAGGTTCGCCGATACGCCAGCCTCCTCAGAGAGCATAAGACACGTTTCGGCGAGGCAAGCGAGACCGTTCGGCTCTTCAGTGCGCCGGGGCGCGTGGAGGTCGGAGGAAATCACACCGACCACAATCACGGAAGAGTCCTGTCGGCGGCGATAAACCTGGACGCGGTGGCCGTGGCATGCCGCGCTCCCGGCAATATCGCGACAATCCGTTCCGAGGGATACGCGCAGCCGTTCGTTGTTGACGTGACCGACCTGGAAATGAAGGACAAGGAAAGCGAATCGTCGCTCGCGTTGATTCGAGGAATCTGCCGCGCCTTTCGAGATAAACGATACGAAGTGGGAGCATTCAACGCCTGCGTCGGCAACAACGTCGCTGTGGGATCCGGGCTGAGCTCTTCGGCGGCGTTCGAGGTTCTCTTCGGCACGCTTCTCAACTTCCTCTACAACAACGGCAGCATCGGCGAAAAGGATATAGCCCTCGCGGGCCAGTACGCGGAAAATGAGTATTTCGGCAAACCGAGCGGCTTGATGGACCAAATGACAAGCGCGGTCGGTGGGCTCGTGAGCATTGATTTCGCCGCTCCAACGCGCCCTCTGCTCAAAAAGGTCAACTTCGACTTCGACTCCTGCGGGTTCGACATAGTGGTTGTCAACACCGGCGGCAGCCACGCTGACCTGACGCAGCACTACTCCGGCGTGGCAAAGGAAATGAAAAAGGTGGCAAAGGCTCTTGGGGCGGAAGCGCTGCGCGAATCCTCGCCCATGCAGTTGATGGATGCCGTGAAAGAGCTGCGACCCCGGGTCGGCGACAGGGCGATCCTCCGCGCACTCCATTTCTTCGCCGACAACGAAAGAGTCGCCGCGCAGGTGAACGCGTTGGAAAGAGGAGATTTCGAGAGATTCCTCCGCCTCGTAAACGAATCGGGGCGGAGCTCGTGGATGCTCCTCCAGAACGTCTATGCCCCGGAATGTCTTGAGGAACAGGGCCTATCGCTTGCTCTCGCCGTCACCGAAGAGCTCCTGAAGGGAAGAGGCGCATGCCGCGTCCACGGCGGCGGCTTTGCCGGCACCATCCTGGCTTTCGTCCCCCGGGACACGACCGCCGAATATCTCGCGAAGATGAACGAGCTTTTTGGAGAAAACGCTGCGCGGCCTCTCCGCATTCGTTATCCGGGAGCTGGCGAGATCATCACCGCCGAATGAAGCCGTTTTCCGCTCGCGCGAGCTCACTCCGGCGAACGCCCGCCGTTTGCGGTGAAAGCCAGTAGCGGCGTCATCTCGGCGAACACCCAGTACATGGATTCGCAAATCGGGTGAAGTATGAATGGTGTCGTGAAAGGAGCTATTTTGACGGGATAGTCACGCCATCGGCGTGAACAGGATTGTTCCAGAGACGTAAACCATCCAGTAAATCACAGCCCGGCGCGCTTGAAGACCTTGGCGCCCTTGGCGTCTTGGCGAGAGAAAATGAGAAAACCCCGCGAAACGCGGGGTCGCAAAGACGCAAAGACGCAAAGCCCCGTCCATCCTGTTATGCTGTCGGAGCAATACGTCGCCGAACTTATGAATCGGAGCACTTAGGAAAACCGAGCTCCTGCGGAGTTCGCCGAGTTATCCCGAAGATGAACTTCTGTCCCGGATAATACTTCTCCCGCATCTCGAAGTTTTCAAAGGCCGCCCCATTGGGAATGAGGAGGTTTGACGCCCAATAATAGGCTCTGCCGTTGACCCTGACCTGAAGGTCGCTGCGGTATTCACCCTTCGGTTTCCTCCAATACTGCGTGACCTTCTCCGCTTTGTAGTTCCACCACGATAGCCACGGCGCCGCTCGCACCGAGCGAGGATCCGCTTCATCCGTCGTGGCGGCGACCACGATGTCCCCGCCGACATCTACGAAAAGCTTCTTCAGTGGATAGGGCTGCTTCTCCACAAAATCTTTCCCCTCGTAGTTGCGGTAGAGCTTCCGGCTGTGGACCACCTCCTCCTTGAGCCACAACAGGCGAAGTCGTTCATAATTGCCCATCGTGGCGGTGAGTACGCACTGCCGCATTTTCGCACTGTCGGGCTTGTTGTAAACCGTCAGGATAAGCTCCTCCGGCCGGTCGCTTCGGATGGAAGCCACGAGATAGGGATGGCAGCCGTTTTGAAACTTCTCGACGTGGATAACGACACTCAGTTCCTCAACGCCGGACTTCGCACCTCCAGCAGCGGTGATTCGCCCGCAAGGCGCAACCGACGGCGGCCCATTGGAAAACGGTCGTGTCGAAGCCCACATTCGCTTCCCCCGCTGCTTATCGGCCGCGCTCCACTCCAACTCGCTGAACCCCTTCGCCCCTTTCTCATTCACTGGCTCCACGGCGATGAAGTTTATGAGGTGGGTTTTGCCGTCTCGCTCGTAGCCCACCCTGATTAAGCCCCGAGGCCCGCCCCTTCCTGCACCGCTCAGAGAACCCGGCCACAAGCCGAACACCACTCCGCCCTTTGCCCCCCAGACCGGTTTTCCGCCCTTTGTCGCCGGCCTAATCCACTCCGCGCCGTGGCAGGCCAGTCCCGCGCCAAGCAAGGCTACTATCAATCCCGTTCGGCAACTTCTCATTTTCCATCGCTCCTGATCAGATGGCACTCTGTTCTCGGACCCGCCGTCCCTCGCCCCATTTTTTCAATACGGGTGCGTCCTGGCCTCCTCAAGGGAAATCCGACCCCGGCCGCTATATCCCCTCGCCGCCGGCGGGAAGTTCTCACCGGTCCATTGAGCTGCTCACCCGGTTAGGGGTTGTCTCAATGATTTCTGCAACCTCCCGGACTGTGAGCAGTTTTGAAACGATCCGTTGCCATCCGAAGCTCCCGAAAAGAGAAAACAGGCATTTACGTGTGTCGGGAATCCCCTGTTTATTCTTCCCCTGGTCTCGCTTGCACACTGTAACGTGCCCTCCCCGTCATCTCCAAGAACTTTCTCCTTGATATACCGCGCCGGACCATCTGAACGCAGCAGTTGAAAACCCAATGTTTGACAGCTTTCCCGGAGACCTCAGCGGCGCCGTTTAAATTGACGCGACGACAGGAACATGAGAAGTAGTTGACAAAAACTCTTGACGAACGTTTGCCAGGATGTGTTATCTTTGAGTGCTGGTTTCAGAGAGAGGTTGTTTGGCTGACGGGAAAAACCTTTGCTTGGATGGCGGGTTCTTGAGAGAGTCCCTTACGATGCTTGGAAAATACGCTAATTGCCCAATTGCCGAAGCTGTTTGTGAATTTCGTTTAACATCGGAGACTAAATGGGACCCGACAATTCCCGGCTTCCTTTACGAAAAGGTCAAAGAGCAATTTCCCAACAAGGAACAAAAGCTTATCCAGGAGATAAGTATCACCCAAAACGCGCACGGGGTTCGGCAACGCGTGCAGCCCAGCGAGCGTGCTTTCTTCCTTGCCACCGATCGGAAAACCTTCATGCAGGTGGGCCCCCATCTTCTGGCAGTGAACCGGTTGAAGCCTTATGCAGGATGGGAGGTTTTCAAGCCGAAGATTGAAGACGCTTTTCGTGCACTGGCCACCGTAGTTGAGACGAAGGGATTGCAGAGGATAGGGCTGCGGTATATCAACCGAATTGAAATTCCTGGTCACTCTGTAAACTTGGGCGAGTACTTTGAGTTTAGACCTTTTCGCGGTCAGAGCCTGCCACAGAAAAATATGACAAGTTTTCTCGTCGGCTGCATTTTGTCCTTTGCCGATGGCCGAGATGCTTGCAGACTTGAGTTAACCAATGCGGTGCCTGAAAAAGCCGAGAACGTCAGCTTTGTTTTGGATTTGGACTACTTTCTCAATCAGCCCCGAGCAGTTTCGGAAGATCAGGCCTTGGAATGGGTAGAAAGCGCGCATCAGAGGATTGACGAGCTTTTTGAGGGCTGCATAACGGATAAGTTGAGGAAGCTTTTCCAGGAGGTAACGTAGATGCCCAGTAGCACGGTTGCGTTGTCGCCCGCCAAGGAATGGTTGGTGTCCCAAACTGGTTCCTCAGCGGAATCAGAAATAGGCCGCAAATTCGACAAATTCTTCGGTCGCCATCTGGCGGAACCTCGGCGGAACTCCCTGGCACCGTCGGATCTGGCATCCGAGATGCTCCTGTTTTACACTGACCTGCGAAACTCGCTTTTTCAGGCGGGCCAAACTTTGCAGAGCAGTGTCCTGACGTATCAAATCGAAAAGGCATTGTTCTGGCTCACATCAAGAAAGGTCAATCTCCCGCAGCCCAATGAAGTTCGCGACTATTTGCTTCGCTATCCGGACATGACAGACCTTGCTCTATCTGTTTGCGCAACGGTTTCTGCGCGGTTCGGTGCACACGCGCAGTTGTCCCTTGAAGTTTACCGTGACCCTGAAATCGAGGACGAATATTTGACGCTTTACCTTCGGCAACAGGACTACGATAGGAACCTGTTGGAGGCGATTGAGGATATATGTGAGGAGTACGAGGAAGAGCTCGCCGAGAGGTCGGGTTCCCTTCTTGTGACAACCGATTTTCGCCCCCCCCCAATAGAGAATTATGGCTTTTAACTGGCGCCAATATCTCGATTTAGCTGTGCTTCTGCGAGAGGCCAGTTCTTTACAAGAGGCCGCGTCCCGGTCAGCGGCAAGCAGAGCGTATTACGCAGCTTTTTGCTGTGCTCGAAATTATGCGCGCGATCGCCAAATGTTTAGGTCCAAGCGGAACTACACAGATCACGATCTCGTCAGGGAACATTTCAGAACACATAGAATGCCCGAGATTGCCCGCAAGTTACAAAGGCTGAGACAGTGGCGAAATCAATGTGATTACGACGATGTAATCATTAATCTCTCCGTGTTGCTTGAGAACTCCATCAGTCACGCTCAGAAAGTTCTGGATTTGCTTGTCTAAGCAGTCGCCCCGTTGACTGCCCCCCGAACATCATAGCTGACGCTTTCTGTGGTCAAAGCTGGCTCTCCCGTCTTCGGCCGCCAGATTTGAACCTGGCCCCGGTGAGGTTCGATGAATTGCCGCTCGTAGTAGTGAAGTGCTGATATGAACTGCTCGTCGGGCGCTAGAGGCTCGAGATCCTCTCCCGTATCAGGCAAGCGGTTTTGACTCCTCTACCCCCCCGAAAGGCCAGGTCACATAAACAAGGAGGAGACATCTTGTCTTAGGAGAGCCCTTCCAAGGGTTTGGAGGGCTATGGGACGAGCGCATATGTTCGCTTTGCGCGCGCATCACGGCGGGATGCCGCTTTCGACCCTGCGCATAATATCCCAGAAGGCGCCGCGGTAACCGGCTTTTATCGCCCTGGCGAGAGCCGTGTTGTCATTGTAATTGTAGTTCTCGGGGGCGTCGCCAGTCTCTCCGACGAGAAACCGAGGGTCACCGCCAATAAGCTCGCGGATGAACTCGTGAGGGCTCTCTCCGAGCTTGGAGGAGAGATAGAAAATCGGCTTCAACAGGTCAGGGTTGCCCTCGACAGCTCCAAACAGGTTCGGGTTCGTCGGGCTCATTCCCTCCCGCATGATGTCGCAAGTGAGTTTCGTGTTGGGATAAACTCTTACTCCGATGCTCAAGCCGACGCGGGAAGGCTCGGCCCGTTTCATGGTCTCGATGAGGGTTCGAGCGGTGCTCCTGTCCTCGCCCGGGGCGCCCACCAGCAGGTCGAACATGAACGAGAAACCGTACTTCCGGCACAGCCTCGCTGTGCCCAGGACATCCTCCGCCGTGAAATCCTTACCCAGGGTCTTAAGCATCCGCGGATGAACGTGATCAACCGTGAAGTCAATCCCCACGCACCCCGCCTTCCTCATCAATCGTGCCAGCCTTTCTCGGAAAGGGACCGGCGCCGCGTAGGCGTACCACCGCGCCCTGTCCGCGATTCCCGCCCGAATCATCTCCCGGCACACTTCCTCCGCGTGCGATGCGGGCACGTTGAATTCGCTATCGCAGGTGTGGAAATGGTCAATTCCCTGGTCGAGGAGGCACTTCAGCTCGCGAACGACGTCCTTCGGCGGTTTCGCCAAGACCTTTTTTCCCTTGGCGAGGGGGTCGGCGCAATACGTGCATTTCTTGAAGCAGCCCCTTTTGGTCTCGAATCCGACCATCCCACCTTCCCGAAAATAGCGGGGGTTGTCCACCAGCCGCCTCTGCCACAGCGACGCCTCCCGCAGATCGTGGCGATATGGCGGGTTGGCTACATAGAGTCCGTTCTTCCTGAACACAAGTCCGGGAATGTCGTCCGGGCTTTCCTTTTTGCTTATCCGCGACGCTAATAGAGTGAGCGGCAGTTCTCCCTCGCCCCGAATGCCGAGCTCCACATCACAATACCTCGCCGCCGCCAACGGGAATATCGAGAATCCCACCCCACCCAGCACAATCGGCGAGTCAGTATGGCGCCTCACGAGACCAACGGTTTTCTTCGTGTCTTTCAGGCAGAAATCCCGGCTCGCGAAATATGAATCGTCCACATTCCGAACGGTGACCGCAACCAGCACGGGCTCTTCCGCCAGAGCCCGCTTGACGTCCCCCGCAACATCCGTCGAGAACGCCAGGTCAAGCAGACGCACTTCAAAGCGGTGCTCCCGAAGAAATTGCTCCAGATGATCGAGAGCAACCGGGGCGACCGGCGGCTTCATCTGGTTTGGATTCACCAGCAGCACTTTTCCTTTTGCCGACATCAGTTCGGAACCTCTTCAGAAACTCACACAATCGCGCTGCGACAGTTTCACACCGGGCAGAACGACGCCATAATGTTCCCCCTGCTTGTGCAAAAAGTAACAGAAAGCGCTCCCAACGAGAAGCCCAAAAGTGATGTGGACTCCAGCCGAACCTGAAACCGGCGCCGCTGTATTTGAGGCGAAAAAGTCGTCGGTAACACCGCTTGCCGAGGGCGAGTCTGCCGAAGCGACCCGATTTCTGCTGCACATCAGGCTCGGCTCTCCTTTGGAGGACGTGGTCTTGTTATGCAGGGATTGACTCAACGCGAAGCCGGGGAGTGACAATGGCATGCGTGTTTACGGGCGAGACGCCCGTGCCACCAGCACATCTCCCCGACGCGGAGGTAGGGACACCGCGGTGGTTTGCCACGATTATGCGGCCACACCCGCTATCCGGGGACGCCTTGACACTATCATCGCATTGGCGCATACTCGGCGAGGATTTTGATTGAAGCTTCGAGAAAGGCGAGGGAATCATGCGAGGGAGCCTTTCTATAATTCTCCTTGTCGCGTCGCTTTTTCTGGCAGGCGCCGGGCTCTCCGGCGAGACAGGCCTTTCCATTCGCCTCGACAGCTACGCGGATAGAAGGACAGCGGAAGTCTCTCCGCGCCTCTTCAGCCTCCCTCCGCAAGAATGGTGCGCGAGGTACAAGAGCGAGTCCATCGTTTACGTGCCGGGGGAAACAGCCCACATCACCGTCAAAATCTCCGAGGGGAACGGAGCGCCCGACGGCGAAATCACCGTCGCGTTTCTCGTTTCCGGAGAAAGTCGCGTCCTCTACCACGGTCCGCTTAGTGCTGGCAGATACGGCCCCTATGATGTGAAGATTAAGGGAGAGTTCGAGGTCTATCAGGTACGGGTCCAGGCTGGCGACAGGACCGCAAGAAAAGGTTTCTATGGCATCCGTCCCCGGCGAGGGATGAGGGGTTTTTCGGAGGCGGTCTCGCCCTATCGGATTTCCCTCGCCTATGAGAAAACCGCTGGCGGGCGCCGCGAGAAAACCACCCCCTGGGACGTGGCGGCCAAAGAAAAGGCCGTGCCGCTGGACGCGCTCGACGCGAACTGGGCTCTCGCATCGCACGTCGGAGAAGCCAGCTCCGTTCGGGAAAAATGGTGGCTGTGGACGCATTACGCTTGCGGGATGGTCGGACTGGAAGGTGCTCGCACCGGTCTTTTCTGGGGCCAGTACAACCCGTGGGTTCAGCCGGTTCCTCTGAGATTCAAAGGCCCACAAAACGCGGCTCGCACGAATCAGCAATTCACCATATCGCTCCCTCCTCACTTCACCATGCATTGGACACAGGGAATGCTCCCCTGCGGAATCTATTTCCGCGAGAGAATCCAGCCCGTTTTGCAGGAGTGGGCGGCTAACGTCGCCGAGAAGCATCCGGACTCGCCTCTGACAATTGCCCTCGGCGATGATTGGAGCGTCAGCGGCGGCATTGCGCGTCGTTTCGGGCCGGAGACACTCCGCTATTTCGTATCGTGGATGAAGCAGCACTTCGACATCTCCATCCGGGCGGACACCTTCAAAGAGCTGATTCAAAAGTGCGAGCAATATCCGAAGCATTTCGCCTACTTCGTGGCCAGGAACACGACCCTTCGTTCTCTGGAACTGACATGCGAGGCGGTTCAGGACGTCGTCACCGCTTCAAGAGCATGGGACAAGAACGGCGAGTCGAATAGAGAGCTCATTGCACTGCCGGAGGCGGGTGAGTTCTGCGAGATTCTGGCGCGCTGCATCGGAGTCGGGACGAGCGACGACGAGCGCGCGTGGCATCTCACGCATGGCAATCCACTTCCCTACAGCATGTCGAACATGGTCGTGAAGGCGTTCGCTCCGGAGCACAACTTCTGCGTCGGATGGAACGGTTGCGGACAAGGCGTCTCCGACGGCGAAATCCACCGGTGGTACTTGGAGCCGGCATGGATTACCGCATACGACTCGCGCGGGAAAGTTCGCCACCTCTACACACATTCCCCCCCGACCGGCTCAGACGGAGTCTGGCGCTTTCTCATTGAAGACGCTCATGCTCCGGACGAGAAAATTCGCGTTCACGACAAGTGCTTCCAGCTCATGGAGGCTATCGGCGTCGAGAAACCGGTCGGCCCCGTTTTCGTCTGCAAAGATTGGACCTTCGCCGATGCCAGGTCAGGGAAAGCCTTCCGCTCCGATCTCTACGAGAAATTTCTTATATCTCTTCGCCGCCATAAGGTCCCGATTTCGTCCGCGGTTCACGCCGATTATGAATCGAAGCTACCCGCGGACCTGGCGAGGATTTATGCGCCGCGAATGAACGGCCCGGACAGGATTCGCTTCGGCTTCAGGGCGGGCTCAGTCGAGAAATGGTTCGACTGCGAGGCATCCGGCATCCCCGATTCCCTTGTCGCCGACCTCGCCGCAGATGTCAACTCCGCCGGCGGCGACCCCATCGTCTTTCCTCCGGACAGTTCCATCGAGGGATACGCCTTCGAGACCGGGGGAATGAAACTCATCGTGGCGGAAGAAATGGCCGGGCGAAAGGAGCATGCACAGATAAAAGTCAAAGTCCGCGACGGGCGATGGAAAGCCATAGACATCATCGCCGCAGAAACGATCCCATCAAGAAAACAAGGAGAATACCTCATCTTCGAGGCATCGCTTGACCCAAATTCCGCGACCCTCTATTGCCTCATAAATTCGTAGTCATGTAAGCACAAAAGGTCTTGCAGATATAAAAGGGCCTCCGATAACGTTTTCAAATCGACCATGGATAAGATGAAAGTGGACGAAGAAATGAAAACGGACAATATGCCTGAGCAAAAGTATTGGATGGGAATTCTTCTTGTTGGCCTGTTGGCCGCCGCAGTCGTTATGAGTGCATGCCAGGAATCAGAGGGCTCCCTTAGCCCACCGCAATCGAGATCCTATCGCGTCACTTCCGGTCAACCCGCCCCCGCAGGCAGAATACTCTCCGTGGAAATCACCGACAACATGATTTCTCTGACGTGGGAATCCTTCGGCGCAGGTTCCTACCGCGTGCAGTACACGGACGACCTTTCCACCGGGTCCTGGTCGGACGTGGCCGGAACTGAGTGGCCGATAACCGAAACTCAGTGGACCGGCGACGATCTATCCGGAATGACCAGGATCAAATTTTGGACTGAAGGGTCCACGGTGAAGATAAGACCCTTCGATTCTTCGGGTACTGCACAATCTATTCATATCAAGGCAGCCAAAAACGAGTATGAAGCTTTCCAAGTAGCAGTCTCAGCCGCTGAAGGATTGAACGGTGTCAGTGCCCTTGTCTCGGCTTTGACCGGGCCTGAGGGGACTATTAGCAGCGAAAACATTCGTCTGTATCGAGAGGCTTATATGAACGTGGTCACGCCATCGAACATCTTTGATGGTGAAGCAGGCTTGTGGCCTGATGCCTTGATACCCGCTACTGACGTTTTCTTCGACGAGACTCGCGATGCTTTCCCCTTTGATGTTCCCGCCGGAGAAAATCGAGCAATCTGGGTTGACGTCTTCGTCCCACCAACAACAAACGCTGGCACTTATACGGGCAACCTTACTATCACAGCCTCTGGTGAAAATCTGGCGTCTGTTCCTCTAACCCTAACAGTTTGGGATTTCGCATTGCCCTCCACCTGCAGCCTTACATCAGCCTTCGGCTTCGACGGCTGGGAGAACTTGAGGGGTCATTATGGTAGTTACGATGAGCAGTACTCCGACGAAATCGTTCCCCTCGCTAAGCTCTATGCTCAATCAGGTTTAATGCATCGAATCTCCCTCGAAGGAGCGACTCAGGAGGACTGGTCGATCCTTCCTGCCCCCCCAACAGCTCCCATAGACTGGGCTGAATTCGACACAAATTGGGGTCCATTTTTCGATGGCATAGACCTACCCTATGGACTAAACGCAGCCAGACTGACTTCTCTAAGCATTAGCACATGCGGAGACACTGACCAGGAAAAAATAACTTTCTGGCAGCACTTTGTAAGCCACTTCAAGGAGAAAGGTTGGTTTGACCGCCTTTTCGATTATACTTACGATGAACCCAGCGAAGCCTATGAGTTTAACGAGCTTAAAGATAGAGCCTCTCTAATCAAGCAAGCCGATCCAGACCTGAGGGTATTGTCCACTGTGGACATTAAAGTCGGGACAGAGCAGAAACTCATAGGTGTTCTTGATATATGGGTCCCAGTTATCAATGCGATGCACGATAAGCCCGGCGAGGTTTGTTGGTATTCGGAATATGCAGGAAACCAGCGAGACCAGTATGATGAACGCTTGGCAGCAGGAGATGAATTGTGGTGGTATCAGTCATGCATGAGTCACGGTTGTTACACATCAGACGATGAGTGTGAATCCGGCTGGCCCAGCTATATGATAGATGTCCCCGCTATATACAACCGAATTATGGAATGGCAGACCTTCAAATATAACATTTCTGGCGAGCTGTATTTTGCAACAAATTATGCCTATGAACATAATGACAATGCCAGCAACGATCCCTGGAATACTGTATACTACTTTGGCGGCAATGGTGACGGCACCCTGTTTTATCCCGGAAGACCTCATAAGATTGGCGGAACGCATCACATCCCCGTGGCAAGCATACGTCTGAAAATGATCCGCGAGGGCATGGAAGATTACGAGTATATGAAGATGCTTAAAGATTTAGGAGCGGAACCTTTTGCCAGAAGCCAGGTTGACTCTGTTGTAACTAATACTTATACATTCACCCATGATCCGGCTACCCTTTATACTGCACGGGAAAATATGGCTGAGCGAATCCTATCTACCCTGCGAAAGAGGCCGCTTTCCTTATCGCAAATTAAATATTGGGCATATCAGATTCAGGATATAAGCCGAACAGGGGCGGTTGATGAGCTCGCTAATTCCCATTACGATATGCTTGTCCTTGAACCTACCAGAACAGATTGGTCATCCGACGACAAAAACTTCGACACGAAGGCAATGGTCGAGAAATTGAAGAACACCAAAGCCAGCGATGGTACCCATCGTAAACTGATCGTTGCTTACATAGACATCGGAGAGGCCGAGGATTGGCGATGGTACTGGACGTGGTCCAAAGAATGGCCTCAAGGTGAGCCACGTCCCGCAGACTGGCCAAATTATATCTTAACTCACGACCCTGATGACTGGGAAGGAGATTATCCTCTGGCTTACTGGGATGAAAGATGGAAAGACATCGTTATATACGGTAACAATCAGGATAGCAGCCCATACGGAGATTACAACAGCGTTATTGATGAAGTCATCAAAGACGGTTTTGATGGCATTTACCTTGACTGGGTGGAAGGTTTTGAAAACGATGAGGTGATGGCGGAGGCTCAAAAACTGGGGAAGGATTCTGCCGTCGAAATGATACACTTCATTCAGGAAATGAGGGGCTATGCTATCGAAAGAAATCCAAGCTTTGTCATCATTCAGCAAAACGCCGCTGCCTTGTGTGAGGACCATCCTGAGCTGTTTTCCGTAATAGATGCCATCTCACAGGAGGCTATTTGGTATGATGGAGAAGCTTTCGACGACTGGAATGCTACCGATGGGTATGACATTCCGAATGACTCATCGCTTGTCAATTATTATATAGAATATCTTGATCAGTACACCGCAACCGGAATTCCTGTTTTCAATTGTGAATACGCGCTGGAACATGCAAATGACGCGTACAATAAATCTTACAATAAAGACTACATCCCTTATTGCACAAGGAGATCGCTTTCGAACTTGACTACTACACCTCCTCCCGGGTACTAAGTACTTCATTTCGCAAGTAGGGTGACGTACAGTGATGTGTGAAAGCAGCTTCCCTGACGGGAGGAACAGGATGGGCGTCGGAACGCCCCTTCGGCCACCACATCCAGTCTATCCTGTTGTCCTGTCAAGAAAGCACGCCGCCGAATTTATGAACCACAGCACTAAGATGTGCCGGGCGAAATAGCAAGGCCAAATAAAGACCAAAATATGCGACTGACCATGAGACCTCATACACATCATCGCCGCACAACCAGTCTTTTCCAGAAAGCAAATGGAATACTCGGCCTTCCAGGCGCCGCTGCGGCCAAATTCTGCGACCCTCTATTGCCTCGTCCCGAGGAGAGAAAAATGATGGTCAGGGCGTGCGCTTGTTCTCTGTTTCTGACGTTAGCAGTTTGCGGCCCCTCGCAAGGTGACGTTCTCGATGAGCTTGCTCCGGCGGCTGTCGTCTGCATTGGGAACGGCGCGCCGGTTGAGGAGCAGCAAGCGGCCCGCTTGATATTCGCGGCGTTGAGGCAAAGGAGCGATTCCGCGCTTTTCCTCAGCGACGAGCAAATCATCGCCACGCCATCGGCCCAGAGCGGTAAATGGCATCTCATCGCCGTCGGCCGCCCGACGACCAATTCTGTCCTTCTCACCTACCCCAGCTACTGGTCCCTCGACCGCGAGCTTCACTACGCACCCCTCGGCCACATGCCCGCCACCCCTTTCACCGAAACGCGAGGATTCTACGTCGGCGGTTTCGGATACTTCTTTGCGGGGCGAAACGTCGGCTTCGTCGAATTCGACCGCAGCCCCTTTTACGCCGCCATGCTTCTGTCCCAAACGAATCGGGACAATACTTCTCTCGGTGAACCACCGCCTCTGCGTTTTCTCATTCGCGTCACAGGCTCCACTCCCGACGGCGTTCTCCTCGGCGCGAAGAGATTTGCGGAAAGCCGAATGCTCTATGGTCTGGCTATCGGCCCGCCCCGCTGGCCGCGCTCGCACGACATCTGGACCCTCGATGACGAGAACATTAGGCTCGCCCCCCCCGCCTGGATTCCGAAAGGAAGAGTTTCCGCTCAAAGTACCGCTGGGAAGAACATGTCCGCTTCTTTCCTCGGCTGGCTCATGGCAGATAGGACAATGTACGCCGGATTTCTTGAGATTACCGGTTGCAGGCCAGCTCAGATGTGGCGAGCCAAGTATGAAACCGAAGCCGGGCTGATTGATTTCAACCGCAGCCCTCACCACCGTGCCAGCGGCAACGAGCTCCTCGTCGTCAAGCTAACCAGCCCTGACGACCTCACCAGAGCGTTGAGTAAACTCGGCGGCAATACTCCCGTGAACATCGCAGGACGGACCTGCTATAAGACCAACAACGTGTATCGGAAAGGAAACGGCGGCGGGTACACCATGAAGAAGGATACAACGGAGGCTTTCGGTGTGGAGAGGCGCTCGCCGACCTATATTCTGCCGGCGACAATCGCCACGGAATGTTACCTTATCCTTGCCAACTTCGAGAAAGGGCATGTAAACGTCATAATGCAAGCCATCGCCCGCTCCCTGCCGGAGATGGAGTAGAAGAGGGTGGAGCGGCGGCTGGAGGTGCGCAACTATGAAAAGGTTCAACGGATTCACACTCATCGAGTTGCTGGTGGTCATGGCAATCCTTTCCATCCTGATGGCACTCTTGCTGCCGGCGATTCAATCTGCAAAGGAAAAGGGAAGGCAGGCGAAGTGCATTTCAAACCTGAGAAACCTGAGCAACGCCTTCATGATGTATGCCAACGATTTCGATGAGCATCTCCCTGCCTCAGGACGAACCGGCGGCAACGCATACTGCGAGTGGGTCAGAGGCGGTAACGTCATCTCCGCGCCTCAGACCGATCCCGCCGCATGTCAACGGATTCGCATCGAAGAGGGCGTCATCTGGCCATACCTATTTGGCCGATCCGCAACTTCCAACCCTCGGGACGACGAATGGTACGCCAACCCCGCCACCAACCCCTATCTTTGTCCCTCCGCGGGCCCGGTCGGTAGAAAGCGCGGCTTGAGCTATACCATGAACTACTATCTTGACGTTCCCCCGAGTCAGGGCGCGGACCGCATCGGCATACAGTTATCGCGGATCAAACGCACCTCGGGAACAATCATGCTTGTTGACGAGAGCGACCTGACGATCAATGACGGTACGTTCTGGCACCTGGGCGTTGAGCTTACCGTACCCGACCTTCTCCTCAAGCATTGCGGTGGAGGCAACCTGGCTTTTTGTGACGGCCATGTCGCGTGGATGCAGGACACAAAGCTGCGAGACATGATGAGCAAAGACTCGAACGCCTTCTACCCCGACCGGTAGGCAAGGTCAGCGGAGTGACAGCCGTATAAACCCCACGCCATCATCCCGCTCCCGTACACACCGCGTTGCCAGCAAGCGACATCCTGACACGCCTCCCCGACAATCCGGCTCTATTGGGACCACCGATTGCATTTGCGTCCACAGCTCGGACTTCCATTATGGTATGATACTCTCTTGAACGGTAGCTCTCAAGGCGCGCCGGTGACAATAGGTCAAGGATGAGGAGTGAAATCTGGCCGTAGCCTCGCATAGCGTCGCTTCGTCCTTGCCCGTTTTCTGACCGAAGCCTGGCGCCAGTTCTCCGAAAAGGGCTTCTCGGGCAAGCTGCCAATCTCACAAACTCTGCATCAACCATTGCCGGCATCAAATATGGGCGTCAAGCCCATTTCAAACGTATCCCTGCGGCGCGAGTGGCGCCCATCGCGCCCGCTTGGTAATGCGACCTTAACCAAAGAGTCGAACCGCATATCACACAGGAGAAGACCGCCATGAGCCAGATCATTACACTTGCTTGCTTGAGCGTTGTCGGCTGCGTTGCCCTGCTCGTTTCTGGATTGGGCAAACCTGCCCCCAACGCCGGCGCCGCTGCCACTGCCCTTTCCTCCGCAGCACAGCCCACAAGGATGGTGATCCTGTGGACCAGTGGGGACCGCGATGTCGCCATCCGAATGGCCTTTATGTACGCCCAGGCTGCTCAGAATAACAAATGGTGGGACCGGGTCACCCTGGTTGTCTGGGGACCCTCCGCCAAGTTGTTGGCGGAAGACGAGGAGCTCCAAAGCGCTGTTCGCAAAATGAAAACCGCTGGCGTTAAGGTTCAGGCTTGCATCGCCTGCGCCAACAGCTACGGGGTCACGCCAAAGCTTCGCGCACTCGGGGTGGAGGTCAAAGGCATGGGCAAACCCTTGACCGATATGCTTCAGTCCGGCTGGACGCTGGTCAGCCTATGATTCCGGGAAAATCCCGAACGCACTGTAGGCGCACTCTCTCACACCCGCACATCGAGGAGGGACAATATGTTTTGGAAAGCTCGAATGGTTGCCGTTCTTGGTTTGGCTGGTTTCCTTGCGTTTAGTGTTTGCCTTTCGCCGCAGGCTTCACTCGCCGCCGAATGCAAGGATCTCGCGGGTCGCTGGCAGGGCGAGATCAGCGTCCCCGCCATGAAACTGACTATCAATGTTGACTTTCGCCGAGCGGACAGCGGTTGGGAAGGCGACATCTCGATACCAGCCCAGGGCGCCAAGGACTTGGCCCTCGCCAACATCTTCCTGAAGGACAGCCGGATCTCTTTCGATATGCCGGGCGTTCCCGGCAGTCCGAAGTTCAAAGGAACCGTCACCGAAGACCGGCGGCGAATTTCCGGCGATTTTACGCAATCCCACCAGACCTTCCCCTTCACGCTCGAACGCGGCGCCTCCGCCGAGGCGAAAGCGAAGCAAGCCCTGGAAGGGTTCGACGAGTTTATCAGCAAGGCAATCGAGGACTGGAACCTGCCCGGACTCGCTATCGGCATCGTCGTCGAGGGAGAAGCCGTTTACGCGAAGGGCTTCGGCCGGCGCAACATCGAGAAGGGCTTGCCCGTCACCACCAAAACGCTCTTTGCCATCGGCTCGTGCACAAAAGCCTTCACCACTTTCGTCATGGGGACGCTCGTGGACGAGGGGAAGCTCGACTGGGACAAGCCCGTCGTGAACTTTCTTCCCGGCTTCCGGCTATACGACGAGTACGCCACCGCTCATATCACCCCACGAGACCTCGTCACCCACCGCTCCGGCCTGCCTCGGCACGACCTCGTCTGGTACAACAACCTGACCACTTCACGAAAGGAGATGGTGGAACGCCTCCGACACTTAGAACCGAACAAGGAGCTACGCGAAAGATACCAGTACAACAACATGATGTTCACCACCGCCGGTTACCTCGTCGGGCAGCTCACCGGTGGAACGTGGGAGGACGCTGTGCGGTCGCGCATCTTCAAGCCGCTTGGCATGACGCAGAGCAATTTCTCCGTCCTCGACTCGCAGAAAACTGACGACTTCGCCCTCCCGTACAGAGAGAAGGACAATAAGATTCAGAAAATGCCCTTCCGCAACATTGACCTCATCGGACCGGCAGGTTCCATCAACTCCTGTATCGAGGATATGACCAACTGGCTTATTGTGCATCTCAACAACGGCGAGTTCCAGGGAAAGCGCATCTTGAAGGAAGCCTCCTGCAGGGAATTGCACACCCCTCAGATGGCTATCCCCGCCCTTCCCAAAGAGCCGCACGTTTCGCCCGGCAGTTATGCACTCGGGTGGTTAACCGACACCTACCGAGGTCATTACCGCGTCCACCACGGCGGCGCCATTGACGGTTTCACCGCTACCGTCACGCTCTTCCCCTATGATGGCGTCGGAATTGTAGCGCTTGCCAACAGAAGCGGCACGCCTGTTCCCGGTCTCGTCACGCAGCATGCCGCCGACAGGCTCCTCGGCCTCGAAAAGCGAGACTGGAACGCCGAAGCTCTCGCCAAACGCGACGCCGTCAAGAAAGAACAGAAAAAAGCAGAGCAAAGAAAGGAAACCTTGCGAAAACCCGGCACCAAGCCTGCACATCCTTTCAAGGACTACGCGGGCGATTACGAACACCCCGGCTACGGCATCGTCAAAATTGAGCTGGACGGCGACCATCTAAAAATGACCTACAACGGCATCGTCACGCCCCTCCAGCACTGGCATTACGAAACCTTCGACGGCCTCGAGAATCCCGACGATCCCACCTTCAAGGACAAGAAGCTCACATTCCACACCAACGCCAAAGGCAACATCGAGAGCGTATCCTCAGCCTTCGAACCGGCAGTCGCCGAAATCATCTTCAAACGCAAAGCAGATAAACGCCTCTCCGATCCCGAATACCTCAAACGGTTTGTCGGCCAATACGAGCTGGCCGAAACGACCATCACCGTCAGCCTCAAGGGCAACGTCCTCACCCTCAGCGCTCCAGGGCAACCACCATACGAGCTCGTCCCCGAGCTGCACGACGAATTCAACCTGAAAGGCATTTCCATCATCAGCGTCCGCTTCGTAACCGACGACAAAGGCCGCGCCACCAGCATCCTGGTCAACCAGCCCCAGGGCGTCTTCGAAGCGAAACGGAAGGAGGGGAGGCAGAAATAGACACAGCTTTGCTTGCCCAAGGTCATCTCGACGGCGTGCCCAAGCGATACGCCCACGGCGCATTTGGGGCGCGTGTTTGCGGGGTGTGACCTGAGGTCGCTGGCCGCCGCTGCGCCGCATGCTGCCTAACGGCGGATTAAGCCTGTCAAGCCCACAACCAGCAACGTGGTCAGCGCCCAGCCCGAGACGATGTGAAACCACAGGTAGGACCGTAGAAGGCTGCCGGTTGAAACGCTGCATACTTTCAGGTTGAGCCGAGACCCGCGATTCGCATTCGGCAGCCAGTAACTCGCCTGGTGCAGGTCAACCAGTGGCACAAACATATCAACCGAATACATCACCGCATTGAACTTCGGATAATGCTCCGACACCTCCCGGCCCCCCTCCCCATCCATCAGAACGTACGCCTCCTTCTTCGTCGGCGTAATAACAGCGCTGCGAAACCCGGCTGCGAAAAGAAACCAGCCCAGCAGAAGAATCGCCAGCATGAACCAGAACGCCCGCCACGGGCGATACCCGTAGCCGATCAAGCACCCCAGCAAGCCATGGCCCAACTTCCTCAGACGTCCCATTTGTCCGAAACGACCCCTATCCTTCTCTCTGGCGATAAGGATTTCCCTGGCATCTTCTTCCTGCCCGCTCCTGCGAAGCACCGCCGCCAGTTGCTCGTACGGCTGCGTTGTGAAACGGTCACTCGGCTGCCGACGCAGCCACTTTATCCGGCTCTCAGCATCCTTTGGCGCCTCGTCATCAATTTCGTCATAGACAAGACCGTGCAAGAACAGCTTACCGCCTGCGGGCCAACTCTCCTCATCGTCCCGCAGCGTGCCCACCCTCGCAGACCGAAGATCCAGCCTCACCGACTCGGGCGAGGCCACATCGGTCCAGGTGAAGCAGCCGCCGATTGACGCCCCAGCCAGAACAACCCGCCCCTCGGCCTCGAAGCCCTTCCACAGAAAGACGTCCCCGCCAACCCTCAGTCCATCGGCGCTTAGGGCGACGTCCCCCTTGTTCGTGAACTTCCCCTCCGTACAGTCCAGGCTGCGCCCGATCACGGCACCCAGGAGCCGCACCTCACCTTCGGCCTCGAAGCCCTTCCTCAGAAAGACGTCGCCCCCAACCTTCAGTCCATCGCCGTCTAGCGCAACCTCCCCCTTGTTCACGAACTTCCCGCCGTCACACTCCAAGCAACCCCCCACCGCCGCCCCCAGTAGCCGCACACCCCCCTCAGCGCGGAAGTCCTCCCTCAGAAATATGCTCCCCTCGACCCTGAGTCTCTCGGCGACCAGGGCCTCCGCCCCCTTGTTGACGAACTTCCCGCCGTCACATTCCAGGCTACACCCAATCGCGGTCCCCAGCAGCCGCACCTCCCCCTTTGCCTCGAAGCCTTCAGAGAGAAACACACCTCCCGCAACCTTCATCCCATCGCCGTTCAGCGAGCGTCCCTCCGGGTTCACCAACTCACCCTTTTTGCAATCAAGCTGCCCGCCGATGTCCGCCCCAAGCAGCCGCACCTCGCCTTCAGCCCTGAAGCCCTCCCTGAGAAAAACGTCTCCCCCAACCTTAACTTTCTCGGCGTTTAACGCAATCTCCCCCTTGTTGGCGAACTTTCCGCCCCCACAATTCACGTCTCCCCGGACCACCGCCCCCACCAGCCGCACCTCCCCCCTCGCCTTGAACCCGCCACACAGATAAACGTCCCCCCCAACCTTCATCCCATCCCCGTTCAGGGCCTCTCCGTCCGGGTTGACGAACTCCCCGGACTCGCACTCAAGATTTGTCCCGATCTC
>Ga0315541_1000241_pt1 | contig 58157 bp, 53 predicted proteins | sample SalMarSW160190MG_FD_203095 | JGI IMG/M metagenome (GOLD analysis project Ga0315541, IMG submission 203095) | Salt marsh sediment microbial communities from the Plum Island Ecosystem LTER, Massachusetts, United States - Salt Marsh Sediment SW1601-190 ... | reverse complement strand
AGCGAGGTCTTAGAGGCCTTCTCTTTACCCCTTTATTTAAACCTTCCAACATATCCATTAGATTATATCGTTTCTCCACAATAATCATACCCTTATGTATAAGGTATAACATACGAGGTCTTAGGTTCATAGCGTTTATTGCGTCCATCCGCGGTTTCATTTTCTTGGTGATGTGAGTTTACCGTGGCTGATTTTCCTTGGCGGGAGATTGGATTAAAGATATAGATTATTAATTAGGGGGGTTGCGAAAAAAATATAATTACATAATTTCCATTATGTCAATTACAGAGGGGGTAGTTCATCAAATCAAAGATGCTATCAATATAGTTGACCTTATCGAAGAATATCTACCCTTAAAGAAATCCGGAAAGAATTATGTGACAAATTGCCCCTTTCATGAGGATGATACTCCGTCCTTTTATGTCACTCCAGAACTTAACTTTTTTCATTGCTTCGGTTGTGGAAAGAGTGGTGATATAATTACCTTTGTAATGGAGTACGAAAAAGTGCCTTTTCAGGAAGCTGTTCGGATGCTTGCAAATAAAGCAGGTATAGAGATTGGGGAGTTCGGAGGAAAAAATAAAGTATTGTATTCAATACATGATTTTGCTGCAGAATTTTATCATGATTCCTTACAAAAGTCATCAAAGGTTCTCGGGTATCTAGGGAAAAGAGGAATAAAAGAAGAAACGATTGACGAATTCCAATTAGGATTTGCTCCTTCTGGCAGTGAATTTTTAAAGGTAGCAAAGAAAAAATTCAAGATAGAAGACCTTCTTACTTCAGGACTTATAAAAAGAACAGGCACCACTGTAAAAGATCGCTTCTTTTTGCGTCTCCTTTTCCCTTTGTTCTCTTCAGGGGGGCAGCTGATAGGTTTTGGTGGTAGAAGATTAAGTAAAATTGGACCAAAATATTTAAACTCTCCTGATACGCCTATCCATAAGAAAGGGAAAAACCTCTACAGTCTCTGGCATACAAAAGAGGATATAAGAAGGGAAGGTAGGATAATTCTCGTAGAAGGGTATTTTGATTTCCTTTCCCTGTATCAAGCGGGTATCAAGAACTCTGTTGCCTGCCTTGGGACTGCTTTAACTAATGATCAGGCAGAACTTCTTTCGCGATACGCAAACGAAGTTATTATATTCTTTGATAGAGATAAGGCAGGTAGAGCAGCAACTCTCAGGTCTTTGGGTATGTTACTTGACCGTGGCGTGAACGTAAAAGTCGGGAATACAGGCGCAAAGAAGGACCCTGACGAGATAATTCTTGAGGGTGGAAAGAAAGAATTCCAGCGTTTACTCTCTCTGGCAAGTGAATTATTCGATTATACACTTGATCGCATAAAAGAAGAATATGACCTTGCATCTCCTTTAGGCCTTTCTAAGGCAATAGAACGTGTATCTGCAATGTTGAGTCAAATTAAGGATCCTATTAAAAAAGAAATATACAGGAAAGCAGTGTCTGGAAAATTGATGATAGAAGAGTATCTTCTGGAGGCAAAAGAGCCCATGCGTCCATCTTCAAAAATAGAGAAAATCGCTCCTGTCTTGGAGCGAGAGATGTGCGAGTTGAGTCTGCTCTATGCAATAGCGCAAAGGCCAGAAGAAAAGGATACAGTATTTTCTCTAATTAATGACGAAGAGATTAGCAATCCCTATTTAAGGAAGGCTTTAAGATTGCTAAAAGAGGGGGGAGAGATGAAACTTGACGATATTATAGAATCACTGCCTAAAAGCCATATAGATTATCTTGTTAGGGAAAGCGAGAAGCCCGAGATTTCTGTCCTATCTTCCGCTACTAGATTAAAAAATTTCTTATTAAATGAACTTAAAGAGAGAAAGGATAGGGAATTACAAAAAATTGAGGAGAGTGGAGGTGATGGAAGTGAGCTCCTTAGAGAAATCAAGGATCTCATAGAAAAGAGAGAGCGAATGCGAAAGGGGGTGACTAATGGAATCTGATGGCATTATCTGGGAAGAGATTATGGATTTGGTAAACAGTGAGGGCGACATTAACCTTAGTGACCTTAAGAGAGAACTCGACATTGAAGAAAAAAATTTAAAAAAGATAATTAGTAGATTAGAGAAAGGTGGTATTGATGTTCTAACCGAGGAGGAAGAGGAGGTAAAGGAGCGACTAAATAACAAAAGTCAACAAGCACTCAGACAAACAGATGAACCAATAAAACTATATCTCCGTGAGATAAAGAACATTTGCCTTCTGACGAGAGAAGGAGAGTGTAGTATCGGCTCGAAAATGGAAAGGGGCCGTAAAATGATTTCTAAATACCTATTTCGGTCCATTCCAGCAATTAGTGAATTTTTAAGCTATAAAGAACGGTTAGAAAGGGCTTCACTCCCTATAGAACAGTTTCTCTACCTTAATAACCACCAATGGTCAAAAGGTTATAATGGATATCGGGAAAAGCAGTCGCTTAAGAAGGTTATGAAGAAGGTGCGAAAATGGAGGGCAGGACTCATAAAATATAAGGATGTATATCTTGATACTGGTAGAGAAAGGTATAAACTGAGATATAAAAGGTATGAAAAAAGGATAATAGATGAGATTCAGACTTTGCGTATTCAAACTCCTTATCTCAAAAGGATGCTTAATGTCCAAAAAGGGATATACAACAGACAGCAGAGTATGGTTGACGCAATTGATTCCATGGAGGCAAAGTTACATTCAAGAATAGGTCAGGGTAAAGGATATATTCATGTTAAGGATTCTAATGATGATGAATTAATAAGACTCGGAAAAGCCGTTGAAAGCCGTAATCAGGCTCTAAAGGATTTCAATAAAGAAATTCATGCAAATTGGGATGAAGTCAAATCGAGGATGAAAAAGATACAAAAATGGGAAGAATATTTTCTTAAAGCTAAAAGGCAACTAATTGAGGCCAATATTTGTCTGGTAATAGCAATTGCAAAGAAGTATTTTCGGAGGGGAGTCGACTTTATGGATGCGGTTCAGGAAGGGAATACAGGACTGATAAAAGCAGTGGAGAAATTTGATCATCTGAAAGGTTATAAATTTTCCACTTATGGTATTTGGTGGATAAAGCAAGCAATAGCAAAAGCTTTAGCTGAACAGCACGATACAATTCGCATTCCTGTTCATGCAGTTGCCGTTATAAATAAAATCAAAAAAGTACAACATAATTGGGTTCAGGAAAATGGTGTAGAACCTTCGCTTGAAGAAATCTCTGAAATGACAGGTTTTTCTATGGATAAGATAAGAATTGCCAGGGAACTTGATCACGGTTCATTATCCTTAGAAGCCCCTGCTACAGGTGATGAAGAAGTTCTTCTGGGAGATATTATCCCTGATACGGATGTTCTTTCACCTGCAAAGAATACATGTCTTACTTTGATAGGAGAATCTTTAGAAGAGGCTTTGAATACAGCTTTATCCCCCAGGGAGAAGAAAGTGCTCCAGTTGCGCTTCGGCCTAATAGATGGAAATCAGAAAACACTTGAGGATGTAGGGTTGATGTTCAATGTCACAAGGGAACGCATTAGACAGATAGAGGCAAATGCTCTCCGAAAGATGAGGAGGTGTAATCAGAGGAGAAAATTGGAAGAGTTCCTCAGGCTGGAGGAATTTGAGGCTTATTAAAGATTGACATGTTTAAAATTGCCAGTATAATGCTATTATGAATACAATATTAGAAAAAATAGAGGGCTCCATAATCTCAGAGATGATGCGATTAGCCATAGAGAATGATGCAATTAATCTTGCAGAGAATAATCTTGAGATATTTACCCCTGAGACACTTATAAGATGGGCAAAAGAAGCCATCGAGGGAGGGCTTAATGGCTATACTTATAGCGGAGGCAGAAAGTCATTAAAGAGTCTTATAGCAGATAGGATTGAGAGGGAGACAGGAGTGAGTTTTGATCCGGAGAAAGAAATTCTTATTACCTGTGGAGGGAGTTCCGGGTTCGCTGCCGCTATGTACAGTCTACTCGAGAGCGAGAAGGGCGTTGTTATTCCTGAGCCTTTTTACGAAAATTACCTTCCGGTTACAAAGTTAAGCCGAGGCAAACCAATATTCCTGTCTCTAAATGAACCTGATTATTCATTTCATTATACCGATCTTCAGAAATTGCCGCCCTTTACTGTATTTATATTGAATAATCCGAATAACCCCACAGGCAAGGTTTTCAAAGAGGAAGAAATCGAAGCAATAGGCGAAGCAATCCTTGAAAAGGATGCATATCTCATAGTTGATGAGAGATATAAAGATATTGTGTATGAGGGTGCATATATATCTCCCCTGAAGATTCCAGATCTTATTGACAGAACTATACTCATTGGGAGCTTCTCAGTTGTTCTATCGATAAGTGGATGGAGAATTGGTTATGTTGTGGCAAGGGAACCTATAATGAAAGAAATTATGAAAGTTCACTATTATAATACTATTTGTGCTCCAACACCTTTTCAGTGGGCTTGTGAGAATTTTGAATTTTCCACTACTTATATTGAAGGATTACAGAACAGATATAAAGAGAAGCGCGATTTGCTATGTAAAGCTTTAAAGAAGGCAGGGTTTGTCTTCGAGGAACCCAAAGGCACGTATTACATATTTGCAGATATTGGCAAAATCTGGGATGGGACTGATTGGGGATTTGCTAAATATCTATTAAAGAATAAGAAGATAGTGGTGGTCCCCGGTTCTGCATTCTATTTTGATAAGAAAAAAGGCAAGAAAAAGATTAGATTCTCATTTGCCCAATCTGATACTATCCTCAAAGAAGCAAGTAATCAACTAATTTCAGGAATTACTTAATAATCTCTGGGGAACCGCAAAGAAAAATCAAACATCGAAGAAGACCTGACCATATTGCTCTCAATGTAGGAGCGGTTTCTAAACCGCGATAATGTGAATCTATAGGGTCGGTGCTTGACTTTTGACAGCATTTCATTAGAATAACATTATGCGTAGAGTAAGACTAACTTATAAGGGTGCATATCATCATATTATGAGCAGGGGGATAAGGGGAGAAGACATATTTTTTGATAATAGGGCAAAGATTTACTTTTTAGATATACTTCAAGAGAGAGCAAAGAATCAAAGAATAAGAATTTTTGCTTATTGCATAATGGATAATCATTATCATCTTATTTTGCAGAACTCAACTGGAAAATTATCCGAATACATAAAAGGACTAAACGGTCAATACGGTATGTATTATCGAAAGAGAGTAGGTGGTAAGGGATATGTCTTCCAGGATAGATTTAAATCAACATTGATACAAGAGGATAGATATATGCAGATGGCGATTCTATATGTCTTGTTAAACCCTGTGCGTGGGGGTATAGTTAAAGATCCATGGAAGTATAAATGGTCAAGTATAGGAGCGTATTTTACTGATGAAGATACTTCATTTATTGATAAAGGATTTGCAGAAGGAATATTTGGAGACAAGAGAATGTTAGAGAGTCTGTTAACAGAGTGGGCGAAGAAGGATTTGCCCATCAGGAAGACAAAAATGGGGGATGTTCTGGGGGATGAGAGATTCATAGGAAAAGCAACAGAGAGATTTGACCGGAGAAGGAAAAAAGATAAAACAAAAAGGATGAGAAGATATGAATATAATTTGGAGCCTGTAGAGAGAGTAATAAATGATTTTGAAAAACAAAAAGGAGTAGAAATAAAAGAGATTAAAACAAATACCGAGGAAGGAAAGCTTTTGAGAAATAAATTGTTGGTTTTGTTGAAAGATAAAGCAGGACTGACATATTCGGAGATAACGCAATACCAACCATTTCAGGAATTAAAATATTCATCCCTTGGACAGTTATACAAAAGAACAAAGAAAAGGAAGGGGGGAGGGTGAGCAAGTGTCAAAAGTCAAGCACCGACCCCACAGAATTTTCCGACCCCACAGAATTTTAAATTTTAAGGGAATTAAGAAATCTTAAACAAAGAGAAATTGTCCAATGTTGAGATTTGACCCCATTTACCCAACGGTTAATAAGATTCTTTAGATAAAAAGATAATTGTTATATTTTTCAAATACTAAGATTACATATCAAATACAGATAAAACCAATTATTCATATCTTAAAGCTTGAACAGGATCCATTTTTGAAGCCTTATTGGCAGGATACATTCCAAAGAAAATTCCCACCACTACCGAAAAAAAGAAAGCAATCGAAATAGAGCTAAGTGTTACAACAGATCCTCCTCCCTGACTCAAAAATCTGGGGCCCATAGTACCTGCACCTACCATCATATTGCCAAGCGTATTGGCAAAAAGCACACCAAAAATAATACCTATAATTCCTCCACTCAAGGATACTATCACCGATTCTATAAGAAATTGAACAAGAATATCTAATCTTTTTGCGCCTATTGCCTTTCTAATACCGATTTCTCTGGTTCTTTCTGTAACCGACACAAGCATTATGTTCATTATACCGATACCCCCAACGATAAGTGATATCGCGGCAATGCCGGAAAGCATAATTTTGAAAGTGCTGGCCGTTTGCTCTACCGTTTGCTTGAATTCTTCCCGGTTTCTTATTCTGAAATCCTCAACCTGATTGTGGCGCTTTAGGAGGAGTTGTCTTACCTGTTCCTCAGAATCCTCCGTTGAAACAGTACCCGTAGTCTGAGCCTGAATATCTCCAACAACATTATCTTCTCCTGTAATTCTCTTTTGAGCGGTAAAAAGAGGTATGAATATCCGGTCGTCAAAATCGTTCCATCCAAGGGAACCTTTCTCTTCCATAACACCGACTACGGTAAAGCGCATATTCCTGATTTTTATCTCCTTGCCTATTGGATTCTCGTCTTTAAACAGCTCATCCTTAATTGTTTTCCCTATAACGCATACCTTTGCCCACGATTTCAATTCATCCTCGGTGAAAAAACGACCCTCCTTGACATAGTGATTGCTTATATTTTGATATGAAGGCAGGGTACCTACAATATCAGTATCCCAATCTTTATCCTGATATTTAACAGTTATATTACTCCTTACCTCCGGAGCTACATCCTTTATAAATTCTAAGTCTTTTTTAAGAGCAAGCGCATCCTCGTAAGTAAGTCCTTCAGATCTTCCTCTCCACGCAAGAGCCTCTTCCTTACTATCAGGTCTCCTATAGTGTATACTGATGATGTTAGACCCCAGTTTCTCTATCTGGGTGGTAATATTCCGTTTTGCTCCCTCACCCACACCCATAACACCGATAACCGCTCCGACACCTATAATTATACCCAGAACGGTAAGGAAGGAACGAAGTTTATTAGCCAAAAGACCCTTATACCCGGAAAAGAATCCCGAAATAATACTACCAAGGAAACTGGAATCTCCCGGTATTTCAGCATCCAAAGAAACTTTCCTTTTTACGGGCTTTCCTTTTATTTCTTCTTTCTCTATTCGTCCATCCTTAATCCTAATATCCCTCTTTGCATAGTCGGCAACTGTAGCATCATGAGTTACCATTATAATAGTTTTCCCCTCTTGATGGAGTTGCTCGAAAAGAGCCATAATTTCCTTTCCGGTTTTCGAATCGAGATTTCCCGTAGGTTCATCGGCAAATATTATGGAAGGATTATTTATCAAAGCCCTTGCGATAGCAACTCTTTGTTGTTCTCCTCCGGAAAGCTCGTTCGGATCATGGTATGCGCGGTCAAGAAGACCAACCCTTCCTAATGCGTCCATTGCCCTTTTTCTTCTTTCTTCTTCACCTACTCCAGAATAAAGAAGAGGAAGTTCTACATTATCTACTGCGCTTGTTCTTGATATAAGGTTAAAGGTTTGAAATACAAACCCGATTTTTTTCTTCCTTATATCGGATAGCTCATCATCACTTAGTTTACTTACATCCTGTCCTTCCAGGTAATAACTCCCGGAAGTTGGCCTGGAAAGACATCCCAGTATATCCATCATCGTAGTTTTTCCGGAACCGGAAGGACCTACGATGGATAAGAATTCTCCTCTCTCTACCTTGATCGTGAGTCCCCTGAGGGCATGAACCTCTATCATACCTCTGTGGTAGGTCTTGAAAATATCTTTTGCTTCAATTAGAGACATAATTTTAACTTTCTTTTTCAATGTGGTGGATTAAAAGAGCCTCTTCTCCTGTCTTCCGCTCCAGCTCCTCCAGGGACTATTCCTTCCTGAGAGAAAATCACTAACGTATCACCATCCTCCAGCCCGCTTTTTATTTCTATCTTGACGTTATCATCAAGCCCGGTGATAACCGGTCGGGGAGTAACTTCACCGTTTTTTCTTGTAAGAACCATAGTCCTTCCTTCTCTATTCATGACAGCCTGCTTGGGTATACAAATTACGTTTTCTGCTTCTCCTATAATTATATCAAGATCGGCTGTCATACCCGGACGTATCCTCTCATCCGAATCCAGAATTTCTACTTCAACAGGATAAATCACAAGATTCTGGTCTTCGGTACCGGAAGGAGAGATTCTTCTAACCTTACCCTGGTAAACTTTGCCCCTGATAGCATCGAATCCTATCTTCACCTTCTGCCCCTTCCTCAATTCCCCCACATCAACCTCGTTTATATTAGATTTTACTATCATTTCATTCAAATTGGCAACCGTCATAATAGCCGTACCTCCGCCACCAAGCGCCTGAGTTCCCGAGGTTATCATTTCTCCTTCTTCAACATTCACACTTGTTACTATACCTTCGATAGAAGACTTAAGAGTAATATTATCGATTCCTTCTAGATCAAGGTCTTCAACATCTACGTTTTCCTCACCCCCAAGCACCACCCACAGCTGTCTTTTAGCAAGCTGAAGCTGAATTTTACTGTTCTCAAATTGTTTTCGGGCATCTTCAACATCCTGTTCGGCAATAAAACCCTTTTCGTAAAGTGCTTCTTTTCTTCGGAGATCCCTCTCGGCATCTTCTAAGTCTAATTTCTTACTCTTTATGGAAGCCTTAGTCTGGGCTACCTTCTGCGCTTCATCGGGCTGAGGTCGTATCAAAACCAGTTTCTCTCCTACTTTAACCTTATCCCCTTCTTCAACAAATAATTTTATTACCTCTCCTGCAAGTTCAGACTTGACATTTACTGAAGTAACCGGTTCTACTTTACCACTTTCGGTAATCTTCTGGACGATATTGTCTCTACTTGCCTGAACAATTTTAAAATCCGGAGCTTTGTTTTTACGCCCTCCATTTATCCGAAAAATCAAAAAAAATATTATTACTGCTCCCAGAATAATTCCGCCAACTGTTATACGTTTCCTACTCATCTTCATTCCAGCTCCTCCTTATTATAAAGAACTCCGATTGCTTTTTTTAACAAAGCTTCGGCTTCAAGGAAGTCATATTTTGAATTAATGAAATTGACCTCGCCTTCTGTAAGGACAACTTCTGCATCTATAACTTCCGTTATCGGCGCAAGTCCGTTTTTATATCTGCCCAGAGCAGCTTCATAACTCTCCTGGGCACTCACTACCTGTCTCTGTGTTAATTCGATCTTCTTTGATGCGTTTTCCAGATTGATATGAGCCGATTTAACCTCAAGTTCAGTTTGCCTTTTTAAATTTTTATACTCAAGCCTCGCATTATTCAAATCAATATTGGCTCTTCTAATAGCCCTGGACTTTACCCCTCCGTCAAAGATAGGAAAACTTAAAGTCATCCCAACACTCCAGGCGGAATTATCATCCAAATTTGTCCTGCTTAAGGGAAAACTTTCAAAAGCAAACCTTTCCGCATTAAGGCTGTATCCACCTGTGAGGGTTAAGGTAGGTAATCTATTAATCCAGGCTATCATCATATTGTATTTGCTCGCAGAAATAGAAAATTCCTGTCGTTTTACATCCGGTCTGTTACTGTAAGCCACTATTAATACACTGTCAAATTCGGGAATATTTGGCTCCTTTGGCTCAACTTCTTCAACCTCTATTGGGAAATCTAAATCAAGTCCCATTACTTCATTAAGTTCTGTTTTTCTTATAAGAAGCTCACCACTCGCTTCATGCAAATTTACCCTGGCTCCTTCTAACGCTGCTCTTGCTTTAAGAGTATCCGCTCTGGGCACCATTCCCAGCTCAAACTGCGCTTTTGAGAATTCAAGCTGATATTCCTTCTGTTCCAGTGTACCTTTTCTAAGATCCAGCATCTGCGATGCTTTGAGAAGATTATAGTATCTGCTTATGACTTCCATAATAAGATTCATCCTTGTAAGCCGATACCCTTCTCTTGCTCCTGTGAGGTTAGCATCTGTTCTTTCTACGTCGAGATAAGTCCTCCCGTTGTTAAATGGTTTTATGGAAGCAGAAAGAGCAAGATCATAATGATTACTATTCCAGAAAAGTGCATTATAAGTCTCGTTAAGATAATATCCCCCGGATAGACTAATATCCGGAAGATACCCTGCTTTTGCATCACCAACATCAAGTTCGTTTTTTCGGACGCTCCCTTCCGCAATTAAAATAAGAGGTGAATTCTTCAAAGCAATTTCGACACATTGCTCGATAGAAAAGGCCCCCGGGAGTATCCCCTCTTCATACTGTACCGGGGAAGCAAAAACAAGCATGAAAAATGCGAAAAATAAGAAAATAAATTTCGGTATTAATTTAAATCCAATTTCAGATAAGCTCTTCCTCATAATATTATACCCTCCTCAGCAATTGTATCCTTTTTTCCTCCAGTCAAATGAACTTAAGGGGTGGAAATATATAATATATAGTCCCACCCTTTAAGAATCAAGAAGGGTAAGTTACTTTTTCATACGGCAGCCGGGCTTACCTTGTTTTTCATGCATGCCAGGTTTTCCGTACCCTTTTCCTAAAAATTTATGAAGAAACAGTTTCTTTGCTTCTTCCTTTTTATCATCAGGAATGAGCTTATACATTTCTATTTTTTGCTCTATCATTTTCCTTGCAATCTTCTGCCTGAGAGCCGACATTTCATCATGTATGGAGAGTATTTTGTTTAAATCAAGTTTTTTCTCCAAAAGAACTTTTTCCATTTCCAGTCCTTTCTTCTCAATCTGGTTCTTTAATTCGAGAATCTTCTCTTTGTGTTTTAATTTGGATTCCTGTATCTTTTGTAATACCCCTTCATCAAGATCAAGAGAAGAAAGCCAATCGTGATGCCATCCTCCCATTGATACTCCTCCACCCTTTACTTCATTTCCGTACATTCCTTTCTCTGCCTGCAGGGTTAATGGTAAAACCAAAAAGAAACTCATTAAGACAGAAAACATAATCATTCCATACTTTTTCATTATTTCCTCCATTTTTTTATGTTAAAATCCATCTTTAAGGAGCACCCATCAATTAATTTTCCATTCATACTCAAACTCCTTCTTGCCTTCTTTGTAGATATGACCCAATAAACTCTATAAAGGTTCCAATTTAATTGAAAATTTGCTACAGAGATTCAGAGAACACAGAGCTACACTCCACTCCACTTTTTATTATGTTTGTTCAAAACCCCTCCCACAACACACGAATTAGCCACGGATTAACACAGATTAAAAAGGATTTTCTATTTGTTGTTTTTCTTTAATCCCAACCCCGAAATCCTAAATCCTAAATTAGCCACAGATTAAACAGATTTATACCAGATTCTTGCTATGGCGAGATTATTGTTTTTTACTAACAAATTAACCATTATCAATCTTTTTGCCTTGGTGTCTTAGTGGCAAATCTCTTATTTACCATTAAAAGAATAGGAGATAAACTCATCCACATCTTCAGGAATTGCAATGTTGATGCTTTCAATAATTGCAGACATAAAGTTTTCACTCCAGGAAGCGCTTTCGGGCTTTGTTTGATACACATTCAATCCAATAACAATAAACATAAAAAGTCCTATAAATAAAGAACCTGTAACAGTCAACTTCCTTTTTGTTCTTCTGGATTTTTCAGAAATAACCTTTTCTGCTATTTCTTGACTCCAGTAGTTACTTTGTATTCTTTTCTCTATTTCTTCATTTAAACTATACATAGATTTCCTCCTTATCAAATATTTCCTTTAATTTCTCCTTTCCCCTGTGTATCCTTGACTTTACTGTTCCCCGGGAAATCGAAAGGAATTTTGCTATCTCTTTTTCATTAAATCCCTTTATATATAAATCAATCACATCTTCATATTTATCAGGAAGCCGCTTAACAGCTTCATTGATTTTTTTAATTAAATTGTCTTTTTCTATTTTATCTTCGATGTTATTTTCTTCGCTATTTTCAAGGTATTCTATATGTTGTTCAACGTACTTTTCTCTTCTTCTCTCTCCACCTTTTAGTTTTTTATTCATTCTTACAGACTCATTCCTTGCAATAGTATATAACCATGAAGACAGCTTCGATTCTTCCCTGAATTTATTTTTTACCAAACTCCGATACGTCCTAATATAAGTTTCCTGAACCACATCATCTATCGCATAATAATATTCAGGGAATAGAGTTTTCCTTATTGCTTTTAAAACAATACTTTTTGTTTCCTCTACAATAGAGGCAAAAGCCTCCCCGTCCATAATTACTTTATATCTTTTTTCGGCTTGAATTTTCTTTTCGGTTCGAATTCTTCAAGTTTTTTTGCCAACTTTTCCCATTGTTCTTTTGTAAGAATAGAGTGCATTTTAGCCAATCTCTCGGCGGTGAAACTGTCTGCCTCCATCCTACATTCTTCTCCCAATGAATGTAATTCATTCATAAATTCCAGAATCTCTTCTTTTGACAATGAATCCTTTCTGACCATCTCAATAATCTTTTCTTTAATATTTTCTTTGTGATTTTTATTTAGTCTCGTCTCAATCTGCTTTTCCATTATTTCCTTCTCAAGTTTTTTCAATGTATCAAGTTGCTCTTTCGATAAATTCAAATCCTCTGCCATTTTCTCAACCCTGCAATACCCAAACCCCGAAATCTCTTCAGATCCTCTCCCATGAGGCACTTCCCTATAGGGAGGTTTTCGGTCACATCCTGTGAACACAGTAAAAATCAACAGCGGCAATATCATAAAAATATATTTCTTTGTCATTCATCCTCCTTTTTCAATAAGACCTTGCAAACACTAAATCGGTTCCCTTAAGTCTAAATGGGGTCAAATCTCAACTCTTGACAATTCCCTTTTTATAAAATATTCAACTTTCTCAAACTTCACTTTAATCTTTTCATCCTTGTCTATTTTCTTACTCATCCTACTACGCAATCTATTTACTGCGGAATAATCAACATCCCCTAACAATTCACCTATCTCAGTTTCTTTTAAACCACTATATCGATACAACATTTCACTTAGAATACCTCTGATTACACCGTTCTTATAACGTTCCACAAATAATTCTTTACTTACTTTTAAAGTTTTTGCTACTATCTCCATTACCCTCTCCGGATCAATATAATCAGAAATTAATTCTCGATATGTTGGTTGCTCTCTACTCGAACCATATTTCAAATGCTCTTTTTTGACTTCCTCTAAAAACTTATCCTCCCCTAATATTCCCCCATTTTTTATTCCTTTAAATGGATTTTTTAAATCTCTTTCTAATCCTTCTATTATATACTTATAGTAAATACGCCTACTTCCAGCCATTGATAGGACCAAATCATAATTCACAAATTTCTCAGTTTTTTTCTCATTTATGTATCCAGGTAAACTACTCCATTCATATCCCTCAAGACGTTTTACCTTCTCTTCCAAATCTGTTGATCTTAAACTATAAATCCTTACTATATTCAAATGAAGATATCTGGAAACTTCCAGTAGATAATTATCCACATCTATTAAAAATGACTTATATCTGCCCTGATATAAATGACCACTTCTATTATGCCTAAAATTGAACCATCCCGTATAACATATGTTAAAATGTCGCATTAATTCAGATAGATTTCCTAATGGAGTTTGTATAAGCAAATGAAAATGATTCTTCATCAGTATATAAGCATACAGATTAACTTGATATATATCTACAGATCTCTCTAACAACTTAAGAAACTTACTCCTGTCCTTATCATCAAAAAAAATATCCCTTCTCTCATTACCTCTACTAGTTATATGATAGAATGCACCTGGAAACTTTATCCTTAATGCCCTTGCCATGCAATAATTGTAACTTAATCTAATAAATTGTCAAGAGTTGAGATTTGACCCCATTTACCACTCTAATCTAATAAATTGTCAAGAGTTGAGATTTGACCCCATTTACCATGCCATTTACCACTATACTACTATTGACATTTAGTTCTTTTTTCATTATTATGAAAAAAGGTTAAAGATAAAAAAAATTAATTTTTTAGATATAGAGGAGGCAATTTAGTTTGAAAAATATTCAGTATTACTCAATAATAGATATTTTAATTAAGTTTTTGTTCTTTTTAATATTCCTTATAATTCCTCCAAGTCAAATTCTTAGAGCACAAGTTACTTCGTTTTCACCACTTAATGATCGTTATGCACTAGTAATAGGTATTTCTTCATATCAGGATATTAAAAATAATCTCCAGTACGCTCGAAAAGACGCAGAAGATTTTTATAAAGTTTTAAAAAAATATGGAAGATTTAAAGAAGAAAATATTATATTGCTGGTTGACAATAATGCAAATAGGGAAGGTATTAGGAAGAATATTGAAGGATGGTTAAAAAATAACACCAAAGAGTCAGATTTGGTCATTATATTTTTTAGTGGACATGGATCTCAGATCGAAGATATTGACGGAGACGAAATTGATAGTCTCGATGAATGCTTACTTCCTTATGATTATAATTCAAAAGATAACTCATCAGTTATAGTTGATGATTTGTTCGCATATTGGGTTAGAAATTTAAGATCGAATAAAATTCTTATAATCTTTGATAATTGTTATAGTGGAGGTGCCGCCAAACAAAAAGGTATACTGATGCCAGGAATGAAAGGGGGAATAGTTAAAGATGCTTTCTCGCCGGATATCTTTAGAGAAGTCCCCAAAAAAGGAACTTCTTTAATTGCAGCATGTAAAGCAGATCAAGTATCTTTTGAAAGTGATAGCCTTTGTAATGGATTATTTACTTATTTTTTAATTAATTCCATAGATAGCAAAACCGATAACGACTTCAACAATATCATAGATGCTCAAGAGTTATTTTATTCTACTCGAAAAAAAACTTTAGCATTTTCGACTAAGGAGCTTAAAAGGAAACAGGAGCCCATTTTTATCGACCAGATCGAAGACAAATTGAGTCTCTTTTATCTACCCATCGAGGAACCAAAAGAAATAAATAAAAAAAAATAAATGAACTTTTATATAAAGCTAGAAAATATACATTTAAAGATTCTAAAAAGCGAATTAAAATATTAGAAGAAGCTTATAAACTTGATCCGACAAATATTGATATAAATAGTAATTTAGCTAGCGAATATGAATATATAGAAGACTTTGAAAAAGCTATTTATTACTATTCATATATTTATTCTGAAAAGAAATCAGGAAAATACATCAGAGTATCTTTCGTTCCTTCTATTCCTTCAAGAATAGGGTCCATATATAAAAAAAAGGGAGAACTTGATAAAGCATTATCTTGGTATCTGAAGGCTGCTGAAGAAAGACCTCATAGTTCGGGAATATATTCTTCTATTGCTAATATATATTTATATTTAAATGATACTTTATCAGCGATAGAAAATTTAAATTCGTCCATTAAAGCAGAGCCTTTGCAAAAAAATGCCTATCTAAAACTATTTTATATTTATCTGTTTCAAAATAAATTTAGCGTAGCTTATAAGTTTATTCAAGATTGCTACAAGATTAATCCATTTGACTTTGAAACTATTTATTGGTTTGGAACGTTCGAAAAATATTATAAAAGAAACAACGTTTCTGGTGATAGTTTACTAATATATTTTGAACTGAATTCAGGTATAGAAACAGAGAAAGAGCAACTAAGAAAAATATCTGATATACACTCTATAGCTACTGGTGGTGAAACTTTAAAAGAAAATGATGAGATAGAAAAATATTTGTTAGAAAGAGCCATATCGCAATATCCTTATTATGCGGACTTTTATAAAATGGCTATTATAGCAAGCTCAAAAAATAAAACAATAAATAAGTCAGAGTATTCTAATAAATACTTAGAATACTCTAAGATTAATCCAGATACTTCATTTACAAATAAATACCTTCGTAATTAACTAAAAAGAATGAAGTATCGAGGAATCAGTTTATCTTTGAAAAGTGCGAAGGTGTGGGATTAAATTATTTTCTTTTATCTTCTTCTAAAATTAAACATTAAAAAAATCTCTGTTTGACTTTATTTCTTCTTTCTTTTTTAGATGCTTTTTCAGGAAATTGAAAAGAATTCCCTTTAAGAACGGCAGGTACACAAAGGTCGTTGCGGAAGACCCGAAGGGGCTGAAGCCGACCGACTGTGACTGCTGGGGTGGGGTCAAGACATCTTCTGCTTGCTGTTGAAGCCAGTCTAAGGCTCGTGTCCGAGCGATAGCGAGGGCGAAGCCAAAGGCAGCCCGTTCTTTTCGGGCGGCAAGCCGTATGGGTGGGGGAATGGAGTCGTTTTTTTCAGGTGGTCTGGAAAATAGTATTTTCAAATGTCAGACGAAGAGTTCGAAGTTTGTACGAAAATGGCTGGGGAGTAGGGATTCGAACCCCAACAACAGGAGCCAGAGTCCTGTGTCCTACCATTAGACGACTCCCCAATTGGTAATGGTAGCGCCACGGGGATTTGAACCCCGGTCACATGGCTGAGAACCATGTATCCTAGGCCTGGCTAGACGATGGCGCCACACCTTCTATATAATTTTATTTGCATGTTTGTCAAGTGGGAGGTGTTGGGTCTTAGGTTGTTGGGTTTAGGATTTAGTTTTCAATCAATTAATTCAGTGTAAATCTGTGTCTATTCTTTGGGTGGTGTGTCTTTATCTGTGTCCATCTGCGTTTATCTGCGGTTTCGTTTGACTTCGGACTTCGGACTATCATTCACTGTCCAAGAATCAGCTGTCTCGCTATGTGGCGGTTTGATGTCCAGAGAGGAGCTACTAATTCTTCTTTTGGAGCATATCCCGAGAATCGATGTATTATGATGGAAGGGGAGAGGTGTTGTATTACTTTTGTCGCGATAGTTGCATATTCAAAAGGGTCCTCAAAGACCTTTATTCCCCCTTTTTTATACTCCTCTTCGAGGGCTGTTCCCTTAACTACATATAGATGATGTAATTTTACTCCATCAATACCCCATTTCGTTATAGTATCTGCGGTTTCTATGATATCTTCTTCATTCTCTCCGGGTAGACCAATTATTAAGTGAGCCACGAGTTCAATATTCTCCCTTTTTTTTATCATTTTAACGGCTTTTCGACTATCTTCTACAGTATGCTTTCTCCCAACCCTATCAAGGGATTTCTGATGGACCGATTGAATGCCTAATTCAATTATTGTATAATAATCCTTTGCTATCTCCGCTATGAGGTCAAGATTCTCGTGATTTATGCAATCTGGTCTTGTTGATATGGAGATACCCACTATTTCTGGAAAATTCAGTGCTTCATAATACTTTTCACGAAGAAATGAGACAGGAGCATAAGTATTCGTAAATGCCTGAAAATAAGCAATAAATAGGTTTATCCCTCTTTTCTTAAGTGCTTTAATGCTTTTTTTTACCTGCTCTCTTACCGAAAGAGAAGGTTCTACATAATGTGGTCTACTTCCTTTTTCATCACAAAAAATACAGGGTTGCCTACCTTTTGTACCATCCCTGTTGGGACAGGTAAAGCCAGCGTCAATACTGGTTCTATAGACCTTTCTTCCGAATTTCTCCTTCCAGTATTCTCCAACGGTATTGCAAGATAGCATATCTCCTGGCTATAGTAGGGCTTTTAATGTTTTTGATATTTCTGGGTCGTAAAGAGTACCCTTGCCCTGCTCAATCTCGTTTATGATTTCTGTTTTTTCTTTATTTTCCGAGCGCAGTTCCTCAACTCTATTAGCAGGGCGGATTATTCTTGACCCGATTGGGATGTTCTCGGCAGAGAGATTGTCTGGTTTCCCTGACCCATCATAATTTTCACAGAGGTGTTTCAGGATGTTTCTGGTCTCTTTTAAGAATTTAATGGGACTTATAATCCTTGCAGAGGCTGCTGCGGCGTCAATTTTTTTCTGACCGATTTTCCCCAGGTCATGTAAGAGAGCAGCGTATCTTATATTGTTCTTCTCTTTTTGTGGGATATTTAAATTTTCTGCAATCTTTAGAGATAAATCACTTACCCTCTGACTGTGTTCCTTTATCTCGGGGTCCACTGTTTCCTGCACCATAATAAGTGCGAGAATGGCCTCGAGATAGCTGGATTTCAATGTGTCATATAGCATAACATTGTGCAGGGAAACGGATAGATTGGCTGCTATTGTAGCAATCAGGTCAGCTGAAATTCCGTTCTTCTTTTTGATTGCAAGAACCCCGAGCGCTTCATCCCCAAAGGATAGGGGACAGCAAATATATTCATCGGTTTCCCAGGGTCCTTTGTTATTAACAAGTCCAAACGGTCCTTCACCTACTTTTATGGTGTCACCCGGGGATAGAGATACATCGTTTGCTGTAGAATGCACTACATATTTATCATCCTTACCTTCTTTTAAAATGAGTATTGCACCACCCGATTCGGTTGTTTTGGCTATCTTCTTTGGTGCATCCTCAATCATACCTGCTAAGTTATTATAATGGAGTAAGGTTTGAGAAAAAGTGTTAAGACGCGAGAGTTCTAAGAATTTCTTCTTTAGACGTTTATTCACCAATAATTTCTCGTCCTGAAGAACCCGGTTTGCCTCTTCGAATGCCTCATTAGCTTCTGATAATTCAAGGAGTAAGGTCTTTTTGTCCAGGAGTAATTGGCGTCTCTCTAATGCATTCTTCACCAGGGTTTTTAGATGGTCTTTTGTAGGAAGTGGTTTCTGTATATAATCATAGGCTTTCTCACGAATGGAGTAGACTGCGGTCTCAATTGATGCATGTCCAGTCATTATTATCACCTGTATATCACTATCTTCTTGCTTTAAATCGGAGAGCACCTCTGTGCCGGATTTATCCGGTAATTTGATATCCAGAAGCACAAGGTCTGGCTTAAAATCCATTGCAATATTCAATCCATCAGTAGCATTGAAAGCCTTTTCTATTGTGTATGTGTCATCACCTTCCCCATTCAATTCTGATAATATGTCTTGTAAAAATTGGGCCAGATTCTTTTCATCATCAATTATTAGTATTTTTTTCTCCATTTATAATCCCTTTGGTAATGTAACTGAAAAACACGCCCCCTTTTCCCAATTGTAGGCTTTTATGGTTCCGTTATGATTCTGAACCATCCTGTTAACTATTGACAAACCCAATCCGGAACCTTTGCTTTTTGTGGTAAAGAATGGAATAAATATCTTTGGTAATATATCTTCCGGTATTTTCCTGCCAACGTTCCTTATACTGAACTTTATACTATCTTTCGTTCCAATAGTTGACATCTCTATTGTTCCATCTTTTTCTATAGCATCAATTGCATTGAGAAGAAGGTTATTTATCACAGTTACTATCTGATCCTCATCTGCAATAAATGTAAGTTCTCCATCATAGTGGTCATTTATCTGGATATTTTTTTCTTTCATTTCTTCCTCGAACATAATCAACGAGTGACGAATAATATTGTTTAGATTCAATTCGGTTTTGTAAGAGGGTCGGAGTGCTGCATAGGTTGTCATATCATTGAGGATATGATCCAGGCGGTTAATTTCTTTGAGGATTATTCTGATATACTCAGAGGCATTGCTTTCTTCTGTAAAATCCTTAGTTAGACACTCAATACCCGCTTTGATGGCTGCAAGGGGATTTCTAATTTCGTGTGCCATTCCAGCTGCCATTTCCCCAAGGTCTGTAAGGCGATTTTTTCTTCTTAATTTTTCCTCCATTTCCTTTATCTCGGTAAGGTTACGGAGAATTATCATTGCTCCTGTGATTTTATTCTCTCTGTTATGTATGGGAGAAGCGCTGAACCCAATTGGAATATTATTAACCTCTATCACTTGCCTTTCAATGATTGCTCCCTGTAAAGCTCTATCAAATATTCCCTGTTTCTCACTCTTGAAAACCTCCTCAAGATTCATGGATTCAATATTTTCTCCAAGGAGTTTCCTGGCTTCCGGGTTAGCTTTAAGAACTTTTTTGTTATTGTCTACGAGAACTAAAGAAGTAGGGATACTGGTGAATAAATCTCCAGTATTGTATTGCTCAATTCCCTTCTGTATCACTGCCCTCCCGTTGCATATTTTTAAACTTTTTGAGATGATCTTGACGTCCTATTACAAGAAGAGTGTCCCCTTCCCTTATTTTTTCCAGAGCAGAGGGCACTTCTACTACCTCATCAATTACGTTATTTTTACCTTCTTTTTTTATCTTTCTCTTTATTGCTATTAAATTAAGTCCATATTTGTCTCTAAGGGATAATTCCTTAAGTGATTTCCCTACAAATGAATCAGGGGTTGGGGCTTCCAGAATGCCAACTTCATCTGTAAGCTGGATATAATTTATAATATTGGGGTGAAGGAGTTGTTGCGCAAGTTTCTCTGCCATCTCTTCCTCAGGATATACTACTCTATCTGCTCCGATCTTTAGAAGGATTTCACCTTGAGCCTTTGAGGTTGCCTTGGTTACAATGTAGGGAATACCAAATTCCTTAAGGTGGAGGGTTGCAAGAAATGAGGCTTCAAGGTCTTCTCCCACGGAGACGATTGCAGCATCAGCATCAGCTACTCCAGCCTCTTCCAAAGGTTTTCTGGAACGTGCATCTGCTATTATGACATCTATTGCGAATTCTGAAGCTACATCTGCTATTCTTTCATTGTTATCGATCGCAGTGACATGACAGCCCTGTTTTATGAGTTCATCGACAACGGTAAGCCCGAATGTCCCCAGTCCAACGACAACAAAATTCTGTCTTTTTTCTGAATTCTTTTTTCCAATCATCCTATTTGCACTCTCGCTAAAGGATATTTTACGCTTTCTATGAATCTACCATGCATTACCATTGCAGCAATAGTAAGTGGTCCCACCCTTCCTGCCATCATAGTCAGAATTATAATCAATTTTCCTATAACAGAGAAGTCATGGGAGAGACTTAAGATCGGTACTTTCGATGAACCCATAGATAATCCTACAGTTCCAAAGGCGGAGAATTCTTCAAATATGACTGGTAATAATCCCCTCTCTTTTATAATTTCTCTTTCCGTAAAGCTCAAAATTCCCACCATAGATATTATTAATATTAATGAAATAAGGAAAAGTGTCAATGCTTTATTTACCTGTTCTTCTGATATTCTCCTCTTTCCAATATTTACTGATTTTCGCCCTTTTATCTTCGAAGCCGTAAAAAAATTGAGTATTACAAAGGTTGTGGTTTTTATTCCTCCCCCTGTTCCGCCTGGTGAAGCGCCTATAAACATAAAGATCATTAAGAGGATGAGGGTGGTTGGAAGCAGACCAGAAATATCTATGAGTGAAAAACCAGCCGTCCTTGGAGTTACAGCTGTAAAAAATGAAATAATTATCTTGTCCATCAATGGAAAGTTAGATAACTTATTACCGAGTTCCAGAATGAAAACCATAACACTCCCTGCAACTATGAGTGTAGAGGTAGAGAGAAGAACTATTCTACTGTGCAGAGACAGGCGATTTCTAATCCCACCTACACGTTCGAAAATTTCCCTTAGAACCACAAATCCAAGACCTCCAGTGATAAATAAGAAGGGGACGGTTAGTGCTACTAAGGGTATCATGTAGAAGTTGGCTAAATTTGTGGAAAAGGAACTGAATCCCGCATTACAGAAGGCGCTAACTGATTGAAAAACAGAATGAGAGATTGCATCATTTACTAAATATCCTGCCTGTCTGAATCCAAAATAGAGTAATATAATACCTAAAAATTCAAAGCCAAGGGTCGTCAAAACAACGAGTCGTAAGAATTGGGATATTTTTTCTCTGCTAAATAGTCCAAATTCCTCTTTCACAACCATACCTTGCTTTACATCCGGTTTTATGCGAAAGAGAGTCATAAATAAACTGGCAAACGCCATATACCCCATTCCACCTATCTGGATAAGGAATAAGATGACACCCTTACCCAGGAAGGTGAAATTAGTGGCGGTATCTTTTACAATAAGACCTGTGACACATGTGGCTGATGTGGAAGCAAATAATGCATCAATGAATGAGATTCCATAAGTGGATTGAGGAATGAGCAATAGGAGTGTTCCTATTATGATTATGCTCACATAAACCAGAATAATGGAACGGAAAGGTGACCACCTATTCATTTTGGGAATATATATTTAACTACTTTTGTGGTGTCTTCAACAAAGATTAGCTTAAGTCCTCTTTTTATCTCACTTCCATATGAATCGATCTCTGCTTTGTTTTCTGCCGGTAGAATTACCTCTTTGAAGTTAGCACTCTGGGCAGCTACGAGTTTTTCTCGGAGACCACCGATAGGTAGGACATCTCCGGATAGTGTAATTTCTCCAGTCATAGCCAGGTTACCTTTAGCAGGTTTTCCCGTAAGAGCACTGAGTATAGCGGAGAATATTGTGATTCCAGCAGATGGTCCGTCTTTCGGAACTGCACCCTCGGGAACATGTATATGCAGGTCAATTTTCTTATAGAAATTCTTATCCAATCCGTAGTTCTTATGGTTACTCCTTATAAGACTCAGAGCTGCCTTTGCAGATTCTTGCATAACTTCACCAAGTTGACCCGTGAGTGTAAGTTCACCGCTTCCTTCCATAGTGCGTGCCTCTACCTGAATGACTTCTCCGCCATTTCTTGTTACTGCAAGACCATTTGCCACTCCAATCCGACCATCTTGACGCTTTTTATATATATTGAATTTTGGTACGCCAAGATAATTTTTCAGATTTCTTTTTGTCACCTTTATCTTTTTCTTCCCCTCGAAGGCTATCTCTTTTGCTGCCTTTTGAGAAAGACGAATAAGCAATCGTTCCAATTCTCTCACTCCTGCTTCTCTACTATACTCTGTTACAAGTTTATGAAGTACCGGTCTGAAAATATGTAATTGACCTTTTTTTAATCCGCTCTCCTTTAATACTTTTGGAATTAGATAGTTAGTTGCAATTTCTACCTTCTCATATTCGAGATAACCGGGAAGGTGAATGGTTTCCATCCTGTCCAGGAGGGTGGGTGGTATGGTGTAAGTGGCGTTGGCAGTTGTTATAAAGAGGACCTCGGAAAGGTCGAACCCTTCCTCTATATAATGGTCGTTGAATTCATGATTTACCTCAGGGTCAAGAACCTCAAGGAGTGCACTGGACGGGTCTCCTCTAAAGTCCTGTCCAATCTTATCAATTTCATCAAGAAGGAATACCGGGTTTTTAATGCCTGCGGAAGCCATCTTCTGAATGATTTTTCCAGGCATCGAGCCGACATATGTTCTTCTGTGCCCTCTAATTTCGGCTTCGTCTTTTATACCCCCTAGGGATGCTCTAACAAACGATCTTCCCAGTGCTTCTGCAATAGATCTCCCAAGGGATGTTTTACCCACTCCTGCAGGTCCTATAAAACACAGTATGTGTCCAACACCTCCACCCTTTAATTTAAGAACAGAGAGATATTCAAGGACTCGTTCCTTTATATCGAGAAGCCCGTAATGGTTTTTATCTAAGATTTTTTTTGTCTTTTCGAGGTCTACCGCATTTTGTATGGATTTAGTCCAGGGGAGACGGAGTAACCATTCGACATAGTTGTAAAGAACACCGAATTCTGGAGAAATTGAAGGGATCTTTTTCAGTCGTTCCATCTCCTCTTTGACTCTATTTTCTATATTTTCAGGGAGTTTTTTATTTTCCATCTGTTCTCTTAATTTATGGATACGTTCATCTTCTTCCTTACCCAATTCTTTTCTTATTATCTTCAATTGTTCATTGAGGAAGAACTCTTTCTGATTTTTCTCGAGTCTTTCTTTAACTTTTTTATTTATATTATCCTGTAGGTCTCTGAGTTCAATCTCGGTCCGTAGCATTTCAAGGAGTAAAAAGAATTGTTTTTGCAAATCTTTAGTTTTCAGGATTTTTATCTTTGATTCGACTGGAATAAATGAGTTAGAGGCTATAAAATTAATCGTTTCTTTTATGTTTTTTGTGTTCCTTGCTAACGAAATAAATTCCTCTGTTATCAGAGGGTTTTTCATTACATATTCTTCATAGAGATTTAATAATTTTGTTCTTACTATTCCATCTAATGAACGATCGGAATCTGTGCCTTTCGTTTTACTATAATGTGCAAAGATGGTTCCTGATTTTAAAGTAAAATCAGCTATATGGACTCTTTCAAGACCTCTGATATTGCAACGGACAGCATCATCCGATATAGGAATCACACTCGAGATTTCTGCAAGCACGCCTACTTTGTAGAGATTGCCGGATGTAGCCGAATCTAATTCAGGAGTCTTCTGAGTTGCTACGACCACCTTTCTGTTGTAATTGGAAATCGATTGATCTACCGCAATTCTGGATATCTTTCTAACTGTGATTACAGGAGAGGTAATACCAGGAAATATTACAGTATCTGCAAGAGGTATTACGGGTAATACCCGAAGAGAATTTTCCTTCACTCAGCCTTCCTTACCCTATTATCCCGGATGAACTCTGGAGGTGCCCCTTTGGTAATAGTTGTTTTTCTGATTTTACAGGACTTGACATTCTTGTCTTCCGGGAGATGGAACATAAGATCAAGCATAAGTTCCTCAATTACCCCGCGAAGTGCTCTTGCACCAGTTTCCATTTCATTGGCTTTTTTTGCAATTTCAAGAATCGCAGCCTTTGTAAATGACAATTTTATACCATCCCAATCAAATAAATTTTTATATTGCTTGAGGAGTGCATTGTTGGGTTTTGTCAATATGTTGATAAGGTCAGATATGGTGAGCTCATGAAGAGCTGCTATCACTGGTAACCTTCCGACCAATTCAGGGATAAGACCATAATGTATTAGATCATGTGGTTCTACCTTCTGCATATAAATATCTGGACTATCCGTTCTTTCAGGCGAAAGAGGTGCATTAAATCCCATTGATTGTTTTTTCAATCTGTCCTTTATGATTCTTTCGAGTCCTCCAAAAGTGCCACCGGCTATGAACAGGATGTTCTTTGTATTTAACTGAATAAAGTCCTGTTCAGGGTGTTTTCTGCCTCCTTTTGGAGGAACATTAACGGTAGACCCTTCAATTATTTTAAGTAATGCCTGTTGGACACCCTCACCCGAGACATCTCTGGTGATAGAGGGGTTTTCTGATTTTCTCCCTATCTTGTCCAGCTCGTCAATATATACTATTCCTATCTCTGCGAGTTCAACATTGTAATTTGCAGCTTGAAGTAGGCGGACAAGGACATTCTCAACATCTTCACCCACATATCCTGCTTCGGTGAGAGAGGTTGCATCCGAAATAGCAAGAGGAATATCAAGGAATTGTGCAAGGGTTTGAACAAGCAGCGTTTTACCCACGCCGGTAGGACCTATAAGAAGGATGTTGGATTTATCCATCTCTACATCACTGGTCTTGTGCTTTATTTTTTTATAGTGGTTGTATACGGCTACCGAGAGGATTTTCTTTGCCTTTTCCTGACCGATAACATATTCATCCAGATGATCCTTGATTTCCCGAGGGGTTGGAATCCTTTCTGGTATATCTGCTGCACGTATTTCCTTTTCATCTCTGAGGAAATCTGCAAATAATTCAATACAACCCTCACATATGTAGGAGCCATCCTTGCCGGCTATGAGCCTTGAAGCGCTTGAGTAAGGTCTTCCACAAAAGGCACAGGACGCCTTCTTAAACTCCTTTCTCACTGATTTCCTTCCTGGATTTTATTACTTCGTCTATTAGCCCGTAATCATGTGCTTCTTCCGCAGTCATCCAGAAGTCTCTATCCGTATCCTTTGCAATCTTTTTTAATGGCTGACCCGTGTGTTTTGAGAGTATTCTATTTATCCTTTCTCTCATCTTTATAATTTCTTCAGCATGAATTTCAATGTCAGCTGCCACTCCACTAAATCCACCTGAAGGTTGATGCAGGAGTATACGGGAGTTTGGGAGGGCGTATCTTTTTCCTTTTGCTCCTGCTGTGAGTAGTACGGCTGCAACGGATGCGGATATCCCTATCGATATTGTGCAAATAGGGCAGCGGATATATTGCATTGTATCATATATTGCGAGACCGTCAGAGACGCTTCCTCCAGTACTATTTATATAAAGATGAATATCCCTTTCAGGGGCTTGAGCTTCAAGAAATATTAATTGTGCAATTACTGAATTGGAAGCAATTTCATCAACGGCAGAGCCTATAAAGATTATACGGTCTTTTAACAGTCGAGAGTATATATCATAAGCACGTTCTCCCTGTGCTGTTTTTTCAATTACGTATGGGATTGGTATTGAATTATTCAACTTTACCCTCCTTTTTGACCTTCTCTACTATATAATCAAGGGCTTTATTTCTTAGAATAGAGAGTTTTACAAAACGGATAGCTTCTTCCCCCATTTCTTCCATTTCATCATCCTGTGATTCAGCTATCTTTTCCATCCATTCATCGAGTTCCTTTTCTTCAACGCTGAGACCTTCCTTTACTGCGATAGCATCAAGTAATATCAGTTCTTTTGCTCCTCTGATTGCATTCTCTTCCGAAAGTCCTTTCCCCTTTTGGATATCTAGGAGCGTTGGACTGACCTCTACATCTTTTGATAAATTTACGAGTTCTCCCAGGATTTTTCTCTTTTGCTCCTCCTTTTGTCCTTCTGCTGCTTCATCCGCAATTCCTTCTTTTAAGTGTGCTTTGAGTTCCTTCATATTATCGAATCCAAGGTCCTTTGCAAAGTCATCGTTGAGTTTTGGCAGAACTTGTTTCTTTACTTCAACTATTTTCACCATAGCCTTACCCTTTTCCCCCGCAAGGGTTCTAATGGGAATATCCTCTGGAAACTTTGTTTCCACTTCTTTTTCCTCAGCACCTTTTAAACCTTCAATTTCTTGGGAAAAGGAATCATTTTGCACAGTAAAAGAGTAATTAGAAATGGATTCATCACTGCCTATTATGTCTAAGAATACGACATCCCCCTTCTTTATTCCTCTGCTAACTGATTGGAGTTCACTATTAATTTCCTGCAGGCGTTTAAGTTCACCAGATATTTCAATGTCCTTTTTCTTCCCTTCCTCTATTTTGATATTACTCAGGTCGATATCAATATTTGGTGGAACGTCAAGTAACGTTTCAAATTCAACATTTCCCTCTGATTCGTTGAAATTTTTCAACTGAGGTGGTCCGTAGATAAATGGTTCGTATTTTTCCATAGCAGATATCATTGCTTCTCCGATGAGTTGCTCGAGGGCTTCTGCGCGCAGTTGTTCCCTTAAACGGCTTTTAATTACCTGAATGGGGGCCTTTCCCTTCCTGAAACCAGGGATCCTAACCTCTTTCTTCCATTCTTCGGCAAGATTTTCCATTCCTTTTCCAATATCTTTTTCTTTTATGCTTATTTTGACACTCTCCATTCTTTTTCCCCCAATAATATGAATAAAACATAATGCGAGAGGGGGGACTCGAACCCCCATACTAAATTGCTAGTACTGGATCCTAAGTCCAGCGCGTCTACCAATTCCGCCACTCTCGCTTCGTATAAATATATATAAGACTATTCTTATTGTCAACTCCTCCAGCTTCGGTCCTTTAACCCATACACCTATCTCCCAACAAAATAAATTTCTGGGACTTGACTATGAGATAAATCTACATAAAATAGTAAAGAATCAGCGGTTTATCGTTAAAAAATGAACTAAATTAAGGAGGAAGATAGTGTCATCTGAAAGAAGGAAAAGAAATTGTTATTTCTGTAAAAATGGTATAGATGAAATCGACTATAAGCAGACGGATATATTAAAGAAGTTTACCACACCAAGTGGAAAATTGCTGCCGTCGAGAATAACAAAGGTTTGCCCGAAACATCAGAGAAAACTTACCAGAGCGGTGAAAAGGGCAAGAGAAATCGCCTTACTCCCATTTGTTGAAACCACATACTGGTAGGTAAAATATGGAAGTTATACTATTAGAAGATCATCCACATCTTGGAGAGAGAGGTAATGTGATTAATATTGCTGATGGGTATGCCAGGAATTATTTGATTCCCAGGAAGTTAGCTATAAGGAATACTAAAGGTGGTAGGGCTGCTTTTGAAGCCGAGGACCAATTCCGTAAGAAGAAGGTCAAAAAGGAGAGAAAAGCCGCAGAAGTTTTAAAAGAGGAAATAGAAGGCATAGAGATAACCATAGGCTCTAAGGCAGGCAAGGAAGGCAAACTTTACGGTTCTATAACTAGTAAAGATATATCAGAAGCACTTTCAGAAAGGGGTTATGAGATAGAAAAGAAGAGCATAAAACTTGAAGGTTCAATAAGGGAAATAGGAACTTATGATATAGAAATCTCTCTTTTTCAGGATGTTAAGGCTAATATACATCTCTTGGTAGAGCCAGTGGAGTTGGTGGGGGAAACAGGTGATTAAGGTTGAAATTGCGGGTATTGCAATAGATAAAACTTCCAATTCACCCGTTGTTCTTCTTAGAGAAATGAGTGAAAAAAAGAGAATTCTACCGATATGGATAGGTCCTTACGAAGCTGAAGCAATCTCGCAGGGGCTTCGAGGAGAGAAGTTTAAGCGTCCTCTAACCCATGATCTTATTCTGGATATACTTAGAGGGCTTAAAGTCGATGTTTCAGAGGTTGTAGTTTCTTCATTGGAAGATGATACATATTATGCAGAGATCTATTTAAAAAAGGGAAATGCAATATTTAAAATAGATTCTCGTCCCAGTGACTCTCTTGCCATTGCTTCCAAGAATAAAGTGCCTATCTATGTTACAGAGGAGGTTTTGGATAAGGGGGGTATTGAGCTGGAAATTGGGGAGGACCAGAAGATTCAGGATATCAGAAAGTATATGGAAGATATAAATCCAGAGGACTTCGGGAAATTCAGGATGTAATATTGCGGGTTCTAATTCAGCGGGTTGCAAGGGCTAAAGTTAGAAAAAAACCCTCCTCTAAAGATAAAAATAAAGATTCCGAAGCAAGATGTAATTCTATAGGGAGAGGATTATTGCTGTTTGTGGGTATTGGAAAGGGCGACAATGAAGAGACTGCAAAATATCTTGCGAATAAGATTTATCAGTTGCGGATCTTTGAAAATAATGGTAAATTTGATTTTTCTCTGGCTGATATTAAAGGAGAAGCTTTAATTGTTCCACAATTTACACTCTACGGTAATACGGATAAGGGAAGGAGGCCTGAGTTTACTCTTGCTGCTTCTCCAAATCGAGCGAGAGAACTCTTTGATTATTTTTTTGATTGCTTGAATGGGCTTGTTACCTGTAGGAGAGGTTTTTTTGGAGAAAGAATGGAAGTCGAACTTGTCAATGATGGTCCTGTGACCCTTTTAATTGAACGATGAAATCAATGACGGCGTTTACTTACAGTTCTATAGAGCTGGATGGGTGTCAGATAGGGTGTAATCTTACTTCCGTTAATAGCAAATTCCTTGATGTTAATCTATCGTTGCCTGAACCATTCCAGCCATATCAGACGCTGATATATGGTAAGGTCAGAGAAAGAATTAAAAGAGGCAGAGTAGAAATGACTATTTATTTTGAGAATGATAATTATTTTAACTCTCCCCTCTACTTGAAAAATATTGAATTGTACATAGAGAGACTACTTACGCTTAAGAAAAAATTCAATCTAAAAGGGGACATTGATATTGCCTTGTTATCCAGTGTTCCGGATGTTTTCAAAAACAGGAAAATTATTGAGATTCACTGGAAAAAACTGGAATCATTTATTGAAGGACTTCTCGATGACCTTATAAAAACCAAGGAACGGGAAGGCGAGTTCATAAAAAATGACCTTACTGAAAAGGTCAACTGTTTAAAAGAAGCACTTGAGTTCATTCAAGGTAGAGCCAGGGAGAGTTCAAAGGAGCAGAAGGAAAAGATACTCGGAGATATCAAGAGATTGAAAGATCTTGATATAGAGATTTCAAGGGATGATATAAACCTTTTTGCTTTTAAGGGGGATGTGGATGAGGAGTTGGTTAGATTGAGAAGTCATATTAGTTACTTTGGTGAGCTTTTGGGCATGGATGGAGCTGTTGGTAGACGCCTCAGGTTTCTCCTGCAAGAAATGGTAAGGGAGATTAATACCGTAGGGGCCAAGGCGTTTTCTTCTGAGGTTGTTCATCGTGTAATAGACCTAAAGGAACTTCTTGATGAAATGAGAGAGCAGGTAGAAAATATAGAATGATTATAATCATAGCAGGGCCATCAGGGGCAGGAAAAACAACTTTATGTAAAATACTGGTTGAAAATATGGATAATTTAGTTTACTCAATTTCTGCAACTACCAGAAAGAAGAGAAGGGAAGAGAAAGAAGGGAGGGATTACCACTTTTTAACTGAGAGGGAATTCAAAAGATGGGAGAGGGAGGGAAGGTTTCTTGAAGTGGCAAAGGTTCATAATTATTATTATGGTACTCCAGGGGATATGATCATGGGATATCTTTCCAGCAAGAAGGATGTTATTATGGATATTGATATTCAAGGGGCAGAGAGTATAATAGAAAAGATCAAAGATGTAGTATCGGTGTTTCTTCTTCCCCCGAATATGGAGGAAACACTGCGCCGAATAAAGAAGCGTGATATGAATAATAAGGAGGAAATAAAGAATCGTTTAGAAGATGCTCTTCTGGAAATTGGAGAAGTGAGGAATTTTGATTATGTTGTCGTTAATAACAATCTGGAAGAAACTATTCTGGTAATTAAATCAATAATTATTGCCGAAAGGCACTCAATAGATAGAATGGAGGTATAATGTTGTATTCAACAGAAGAGGTCAGGAAGAAAGAAAAGAATATCTACAAGGCTATTGTTATAATGGGGAAGGAAGCCGAATGGCTAAGCTCTTTAGGGCGCACTACAGTCGAAAACCCTGTATATAAGGCAATAGAACATTATGTTGAGGGCAAAGTACGCTATGAGGTGATTGAAAAGGAGGATTAAATCTTGAACCCCCTTGCAGGTAAATCTATTCTTCTCGGTATAACAGGAGGTATTGCTGCCTATAAGGTTCCGAAATTAATAAGAACCCTGAAGAGAAAGGATGCAAGGGTGAAGGTAGTGATGACTGAAAACGCTAAACGGTTTGTCTCACCCCTTGTAATCTCTACTCTATCTGATGGCCTCATTCCCTCCCTATGGGAAGGAAGCGTAACACATATCTCTCTTGCAGAAGAAGCTTCACTTTTATGTATCGTGCCGGCTGACTATAATATCATAGGTAAAGCAGCATCTGGAATAGCGGATGACCTGCTTTCCACGGTAATTTCAGCATTTGGCGGGGAAATCCTCTTTTTTCCATCAATGAACTATAGAATGTATAATAATCCAATATTACAGAAAAATATCAACCTTCTAAGGGATTCTGGAGGGACTGTGATTGAACCTGATACAGGAGAACTTGCGTATGAGGGTACGGGAAAAGGGCGGCTTCCTGCTGCCTCCCGTATAGTCCTTGAGATAGAGAAAGCCTTAACTCCTGATTTGTTAAAAAATTCTTATTGCCTTATAACAGGAGGTGGAACCCATGAAAAGATAGATCCAGTCCGATATATCACTAACCGTTCTTCAGGGAGGATGGCTTATTCACTTGCAAAGTGTTGTTATATGGCTAATGGTAAGCCTGAGTTGATAATGGGAATTACAAGTTCAAAAGACGATGAGAATCTCCCTTATAGCCTGATTAGAGTAGAAAATGCACGAGAGATGCAGGAAGAAATATTGAAACGCTGGGACAGAGTAGATTACCTTTTTATGAGTGCAGCAGTCTCTGACTTTACATGTACCTCAAGTGCTAAAAAAATAAAAAAGAAAGAGAAGTTAGACCTAAAACTTAAGAAGAACCTGGATATCCTTCTGAATTTAAAAAATAGAAAGAAAGAACAGTTCGTTGTTGGTTTTGCTCTTGAATCAGACAACTTACTTTCTTATGCAAAGGAAAAGATGAAAGAGAAAGAAGTGGATCTTATGGTGGCAAATGACATAAGTTCTATAGGGAGTGATTTTACATCGGGTTTTCTAATATTCCCTGGCGGTGAAGAGCCATTTAAGTGCAGAAAGGATGAACTCTCGTGGAAGATTGTAAAAAGAATAAGCTCAAAGAAATCTTAGTGCTTCTGAAATACATGGGTTTTGAAAAGATTGACGTTAGGAGTCCGAATACCTCACCATTGAGCAATCTAGAAAAGGCAGTTGCGGGGTGTAAGAAATGCCGTCTTCACGAAACGAGAACAAATACAGTATTCGGAGGGGGTCCGGCTAACGCGGATTTTATGATTATAGGAGAAGCACCTGGTGAGAGGGAAGACGAACAGGGGTTACCTTTTGTGGGTGCCGCAGGTAGGGAACTGGATATTATTTTGGAGTTGGCTGGAATGGACAGAAAAGATATATACATAACCAATGTAGTGAAATGTAGACCTCCAGGGAACAGGAATCCAGATATGGATGAAATTGAATCTTGTATCGGATATCTCAAGAGGCAATTGGAAATAATAAATCCGGAAGTTATTGTCTTGCTTGGAAATGTAGCTTTGTCTCTGGTTACAGGGACTGCCAGTGGGATAACAAAGATGAGAGGTAAGAAAATGAAATATCTCTCTTATACAGCTATTCCTACTTTTCATCCTGTTTATGTCATAAGGAATCCCAGGAGCCGAGAGCTTGTAGCGAAAGATTTAAAAGAAGCTAAAAGGTGCATCAGTTGATTGACCAGATAGGTGTTCCGTATTCGCAGGAAGCCGAAGAAGCAGTTCTTTCCAGTATGTTAGTAGATATGGGTGCTACGGCTGATGTAAGTATGGTTCTCTCTGCTGATGATTTCTATAAGCCTTCCCATCAAATTATCTTTGATTCCACTCTTAAAGTCTACAATAGAGGAGAGGGAGTGGATATTGTAACAGTGGTAGAGAGGTTAAAAAAAGAGGGTCTCCTGGAGAAGGTAGGTGGGGCAAGCTTTGTTACCTCATTGGTTAAAGGGAATATTTCATCTGCAAATGCAATATATTATGCTAAAATTGTCCGTGAGAAAGCAATATTAAGAGAACTTATAAGAAAGAGCAAACGTATTATTGATAAATCAGTCGAGGGTAAAGAGGATGTGGATGTAGTTCTTGATACAGCGGAGAATCTTATATTCGATATAAGGAAAAGGAGAAAAGCTGAAGAGGTTCAACCTATTACACCACTCCTTAAGGAAGTGATGAAAATTATCGAAGAGAGAGCGGAAAGAAAGGATCCGCTTACGGGTATTTCAACGGGTCTCCGGGATCTGGACAGGATGAGTTCTGGTTTGCAAAAAGCAGAGCTTCTAATCGTTGCTGCAAGGCCATCTGTTGGGAAAACTGCTCTTGCTTTAAATATTGCTTCGCATATATCGGTTCGAGAGAAAATTCCTGTTTTGTTCTTTTCCCTTGAAATGCACTGGGAAAATCTCATATTCAGGCTACTTTCAGCAGAGTCAAGGATTGATGGGAAGAGGATAAGGTCGGGTTACATTAAGGAGAACGAATGGGTTGCGCTGACTTCAGGGGTTTCAAGGCTGACCGAATCTCCTTTTTATATAGATGCTTCACCCGGTATGACTATCTTCGAGCTCAGGGCTAAGGCAAGGAGAATGAAGAAAAAATACAATATTGGGGTAATATTTGTGGATTATATGCAACTCGTGAAGGGTCCCCCAAGCCAGACCAGAGAGCAGGAGGTCGCTTCAATAAGTAGAGCCCTAAAATCAATAGCAATGGAGTTGAATGTGCCTGTTATAGCACTTTCTCAACTTTCACGACAACCTGAAAGAAGAGGGCAAAATGCAAAACCAGTCCTCTCTGACCTCAGGGAGTCAGGAGCGATTGAACAGGATGCGGATTTTGTTGTGTTTATACATCGACAGGATAGATGGAAAAAAGATTCTGTTTCTCCTGCAGAGAAAGCAGAATTAATCATTGCAAAACAGAGGAATGGTCCTACAGGTACCATAAATCTTGAATTCAGTCGAATGTATGCTCGTTTTGATAACCTTGAAGAAATGGAAATGGAAGAAATGGAAGAATGATAGAGATAATAGACGTATATAAGAGTTTTGGAGATAATGACGTTCTAAGAGGAGTTAGCCTTACTATTAAACAGGGAGAAACTATTGGGATTGTGGGGGAGAGTGGTTGTGGCAAAACCGTTTTACTGAAACATATTCTGGGATTGCTTAGGCCGGATAAGGGAAGGGTTCTTGTTGACGGAAAAAATATTAATGATAACGTATCACACTTATTTGCGGTTCGAAAAAGATTTGGTATGGTATTCCAGAGTTCGGCTCTGTTTGATTCTCTTCCCGTGATGGAAAACGTTATTATAGGATTAAAGGAACATCGCCCTCTGATGAGTATAAAAGAGATGGAAGAGATGGGTAGGGAGAAACTAGAGATGGTAGGTCTTTATTCTGAAACCTACTTACGTAAACCACAGGAGCTTTCCGGTGGAATGAAGAAAAGAGTAGCTATAGCAAGGGCGCTCTGTATGGACCCAGAGTATATTATCTATGATGAACCCACGACCGGACTTGACCCCATAATAGCGGACAGGATGAATAACCTTATGCTTCAACTAAAGGAAAAGCTGGGAAAGACTACAATAATGGTTACTCATGACCTGCACTCAGCATTCAGAGTATCCGACAGGATTGACATGCTTGCGGAAGGAAATATTGTCTATGACGGAAGCCCCAAAGATGCTCTAAAGACAGACAATCCCTATATGAAGAAATTTATACAGAGTAGTTCACTGCCTACCCATAGAAAATGAGAAGGTATTAATGTATAAATGTAGTGAGTGTGGATACAGTGCCCTGAAGTGGATGGGAAGATGCCCTGGATGTGGTGCGTGGGATTCCTTTCGGGAAGAAAAAGAGAAGCGGAAATCGCGGAAGGTATCGAAAGAGGTAGAATTTCAATATCTAAATGAGATATCTATTGGTAAGAAGGACAGAGTAGAGACCGGTATTGGAGAATTTGATAGAGTTGTGGGTGGTGGGATTGTTGCTGGTTCCCTCGTTTTAGTTTCAGGGGAACCTGGTATTGGAAAATCAACATTACTTCTCATGATTTCAGGTAAGCTTGCAAAGGAGAAAAAAGTCCTTTATATCTCTGGAGAGGAATCACCTTCCCAGCTACGGATTCGTGCTGATAGGATAGGTGTTTCAAAGGATAGGATATTGGTTTTATCGGAGACTGACGTCGAGACTATTTTATTCTGCATTGAGAAGCAAAACCCTGATATAGTTGTTATTGACTCTGTACAGACGTTAACTTTTGGTGATGGTGGTAGTATTCCTGGTTCGGTTAACACGGTGAGAGAGAGCACATCGAGATTCATGGAAGTTGCAAAAAAGCATGGCATTACTGTTTTTCTTGTGGGTCATATTACAAAATCAGGTAACATAGCGGGTCCTAAAACCATGGAACATATGGTTGATACTGTACTATTTATGGAAGGGGACCCTACTCACTCTTTTAGATTGCTTCGCTCTAAGAAGAATAGATTTGGTTCCACTAACGAGGTTGGAATCTTTGATATGGACGAAAAAGGGCTAAAGGAAGTTTTGAATCCTTCCCATTATCTTATATCGGGTAAACAGGATAATTCGTCTGGTTCAATTGTCATTCCAACAGTGGAGGGAACAAGACCCATTCTTGTTGAAGCCCAGGCCCTGGTAATACCAACACGCTTTTCATATCCCCAGAGGGTAGCAGAGGGGTTTTCTGAGAGGAGATTAGACCTCCTTATGGCGGTGATTCAGAAGAGATTGAATATGGAGATGAATAATTATGATATCTTCTGCAATATAGCGGGTGGAATGAGCGTTCTTGAACCCAGTATTGACCTTGGTGTAATTCTTTCTATAATATCCAGTTTACTGGAAAAGCCTATACCGGATAGACTCTGTGCAGTGGGGGAGGTTGGTCTTTCAGGTGAAATTCGGGGAGTTCCATATCTCGAAAGTAGGGTCAAAGAAGCCAGAAGAATAGGCTTTAAGCAGATATTAGTTCCCGATAAAGAACTGAAAGGGGATAAGGCCATTGAAGTTATAAAAGTGTCAAATATAAGACAGGCAAAAGAGATTTGTAAATTATGATTTTATCCCTTATAATATTCGGTTCCATAGGTTGGGTTCTTGTCCTGATTTTTCTTTTTCAGATGATAGCAGAGGAAAAAGTCGAAGAAAATTTTATAGTGATTCATCCATCTGCTTTTCTTGATGGAAGAATTGCCGGGTTATTTCAAGCCGGATTCATTGAGGGCACTCTTGTTGTAGCAAGGGAAGATATGGATGAAATTTTAAGGAGAATTAATTCTACCCCGGGATTTAGTGAGAGGGGAAATCCCTTATCAATTGTAGATGAACTCAAAGTGAGAATTGAAGAAGGTGATTTTAGGTCTGTTTGTCAAAGATTGAACAGTAGAGCCCTCATTGCAGGAGATTTCCAGGATTTTCTTGAGTTAAAAGGCATAAAATGCATAAATATTAAATCACTCGATACACTCAGAAGGGGAAAAGTATATGTAGGGCAAGGAGTTCGTGTCAGGGACGTAGAATATGGATATAATAAAGCTCGGGGTCATCTGGATGATGGCAGTATTGTCGAAATAAAAGGAGAGCTTCCGAGGAAAAAATCCCTAACACTTAATTGTGTAATAGAGTCAGTGCTTGAAGGTTCCAGCGGGAGAAAAATATGGGCGAGGTGGGAGAATGATTGATGTTGTTATTGTGGCTGCCGGGGAAGGAAGCAGAATGGGCGGATGCTATAAGCAGTTCCTTGATCTGGATGGCAAACCCCTTGTCTATCATACTGTTAAACGGTTCACTAATTATGGCGTAGAGAAGATTACCCTTGTTGTTCCAGAGGAAAAATTAGAATATTCAGAGAAAATGGTGAGGGGTCTTGGCGATAATATCATAGTGATAAAGGGGGGAAAGAGAAGGCAAGAGTCGGTGCTCGCCGGACTAAATGAGTGTAAGAGTGAAATAATCCTACTTCATGATGGAGTACGCCCATTCGTAAAAAAAGGGCTCATAAATAAAGTTGTAAAAGGAACCCGGGAATATGGAACCTGTGCACCGGGTATCCCACTGACCGACACAATTAAATTATATTCGGAAGATAAAATTCTCTGGACTAAAGGTAGAAGAAACATACTACAAGTCCAGACGCCTCAAGGATTTAAGAGTGATATATTAAAGGAAGTAGTCGGATTATTAAAGGAAGAAGATGTAACTGATGAACTGAGTGTTGTCGAGCGTCTGGATGGTTGTATCCATTGGGTTCTAGGAGATTCTATGAATATCAAAATAACATATCCAGAAGATATGGAATTAGCGAGGATAATTGCAAAGAACTGGAGAGATGAATGAGGATAGGATTTGGATATGACCTCCATTTATTGAAGGAAGGGGAGGAACTCATACTTGGCGGAGTAAAAATAGATTATCCCCTTGGTCTTATAGGGCATTCTGATGGTGATGGATTGACGCATTCAATTATCGACTCACTGTTTGGAGCCTTTGGGTTGCCGGATATTGGAAATCATTTCCCTGATAGTGATCCGAAGTACAGGGGAATATCAAGTCTTGCTTTACTGGAGGAGACGATGAGAATAATCCCGGGAAACGTGATTAATATGGATGCCACAATAATTGCAGAGGAGCCAAAAATGTCTCCTTATATTGATGAAATGAGGAGAAATATATCAGGTATTATTGGCATTGATGAATCCCTTATATCGATTAAAGCAACCACTAACGAAGGCGTTGGGCCGATTGGTGAAAAAAAGGCTATTGCATGTTATTCTGTTTGTTTATGTGATAAGGTGGTAAGATTATGATGATATTATTTATAATCCTGTCGCTCTCTCCCGTTAAGGATTTTCGTTATGCAAAGGGTCTTTTTGACGACGGTCTATATGACCTGGCTGAAGTCGAATTAACGGGATTCCTGGAGCAGTATCCTAATAGTATTTATTCCCCGGAGGCTTCTGTTCTTCTACTTAAATCCTTAAACTTTCAGGAGAATTTCAAAAGGACAATCCAGAGGTCTAATGAGTTTATGAGAAAATATCCCCAGAGGAAAGAAGATATTCAGCTTCTGTGGGGTATAGCAGAACTAGGCATGGAAAACTATGGGAATGCAATTAAGATTTTCAATCGACTATCGGATGTGGATAAAAGGAGATTATGGATTGGTGAAGTATTTTTTAAACAGGGTAACTTTAAAGAAGCACTAAAATACTATCTAAAATCCAACCTTCCCTATAGTAAATTAAGTGCAGGGTGGTGTTATATGAAAATGGGGAATTATGATAAGGCTGCTTCAATCTTTGCAAACCTCTTTGGTGAGTATGAAGAGGAGGGGAAATTCCTCTATGCTAGGGCCCTATATTTAAAAGGGGACGAAAAGACAATAGGGGCATTTTCCAGTTATCTTAAGGAGTTCCCTCTGGGTGAATATAGGGGACGGGTATATGCATTACTCGCAGATATTTACGAGAAAAGTGATGATAGCAAGACAGCAATATATTATCTAAATAGCATCATTAAAGAAGACCCAGCCCTTGTTGGTTTTGCCCTGTACAAGATTGGGCTTATTTATTATGAAAAAGATAATTATGACCTTGCTATTGAATCGTTTAGTAAGGTCAAAGAAGATGACCCATATAGGTGGGATGCCCTTTACTGGATGGCTCTATCTCTGAGCAAAAAGGGAATGATTGAAGATGCGGTATCGCATCTTAAGGAAATTATTACAAATAGCAGAGAATTATCCAATGAGGCCCTGTTTGAACTGGGTTCCCTGTACGAACGAATGGGGGATGAGGAAAAAGCACTATCACTTTTGGAAAAGGTTGGAGGAGAATCGAGGGATGAGGCCAGGATTGTTATTGGTAATATATTCTTGAAGGGGGGACGTTATAATGAGGCTTCTTCTCTCTTTATGAAGGTGGTAGAAGAAGGAAAGGATAATATCTCTCTTGCCCTGCTCCAGGCCGCAGTTGCAGAGAAAGGGGGAGGAAATGAAGAAAAGGCGCTCAGTTTCCTGGATTCCTATGAGCAAAGATTTCCTAATGGTGAGCAAATATACAGGGTTCAATTGCTTAGAGGGGATATATATCTTAACCAGAAAAGGTATACGGATGCAATCCGTGAGTATAATAAAATAGGCGAAGAAGAGGCCAAAAATCTCATTCCAAATGTTCTGGAAGGGAAAGCATGGGCGTATGTGGGCCTTAAGAAATACAACCTGGCTTTCATAACACTTGATAGATTGAGTAATGAATTTCCGGATTTCTGCAGTAGACCAGAGGTTTATCTCCAACTTGGGAATGCAGCCTATGCAATGGGAAACCTTTCTGAAGCAGAAAAAGCTTATTTACAGGTAAAAGGACCCTTTAGGCCCAGAGCCCTGTATTTTCTTGGAACGATGTTCTTTGAAAATGAGAAGTATAACGAAGCTATCAAAGCTTTCAATGAGCTAAGGAATCAATTTTCTCTTTCGGAATATAGTAGTCTTGCTGCTTATTACATAGCATTCTCCTTAAGGAAGAAACAGGATCTTATGGCTTCCAATAAACAACTCTATTCTCTAATATCCATGGTTTTAGATAAAGAGGTGATGTATAACTCTTTTCTTCTGCTTGGGGATAATTACTTTGACCGTGCTGAATACGATTCGTCCCTCAAGTACTACAAACGGGGGTTTGATTTGCTTTATGGAAAAACTGCTTTAGAGGAGTCAAAATTAGATAAACTCTCTGCGATTCGAGGTATTCTACTCTCGGTCAATGCAACTTCAGGAACGGGAGCCATGGAGAATAAAGCAAGAGATTTTATAAGAAAATTTAAGGGCACTGGACTTGAAGCTAAGATAAATCTTCTTGTTGGCAATATACTTTATAACACAGGACAGTACGACAGGGCACTGGACTATCTTGAGGAATCGGATTCGCCGAGTAGCTTCTACAATGCCGGAATAGCCTATCTTAAACTTGGCAGAAGACAGGAAGCAATTCAATTCCTAAAAAAGGCTGCATCTTCAAAGGAGACAGCCGATAGGGCATACCTTGAACTCGGTAGAATTGCCTTTAATGAAGGAGACTCCAGAAAGGCAAAGGAATATCTCTCCAGATCCGCTTTACCTATGGCTTCTCTACTCTATGCATTATCTTTGCATAAAGAGGGCAATAGAGGTGAGGCAATGAGAAAATTAGAGGGATTAACAGGGAAAGTGGAGGGCTTATCTTACCTTGAATTAGCAAGAATACAGATAGATTTAGGAATGTATGAGAGAGCACTTAATGGCCTAAAAGAAGCAACGAATTATGAAAGAGCAGCACCCGAGGCATATTACCTGATGGGCGAACTATTGCATGAACAGGGAGAGAAAGATGAAGCTTTTAAGAGTCTTCTTAAAGTAAAATATCTTTATCCTGAAAGCAAATGGGTTTCACCAAGCCTCTTTCTTATATCTGAGATAACCCTTGAGAGAGGTGATAGAGACAGAGCCATAAACTACTTGAGGGAGATTGTAAAAAGAGGAGAGAAGGATTGGGCCGTGAAGGCAAGGAAGAAGATTTCGGAGATAAAATAATGAGAAGAAATCACACAATTCTCCTGCTACTATTTATTACCTTTACAATTCTTTCGCAAACCCTTGAAATTCCAGAGGTGACCGTTTATGGAGAGAGGAGGATAAAGATAGAACCCGTAGAAAAAGGTTTACTTCCCTTTGAAGAAGAAGTGTTGCCACCTTACTATGAGAAAAAAATAGCAACACTTCCTCTCCTAAAGATAAAGAGAGAAAGGAAAGAGGAATCGAATAGAGGAATGCGATTAAGGGCTCTGGCCGGGAGTAAGTATGAGGGCTATCTCCTAGGATTTCTACGGAATCACTATTATCCCCTTCTTGCCGGTATTGATGGTGTGTGTAATTCAAGCATCGAAGAGGAGCATTTTGATATCTTTGCCAGAACATCGCTAATGAATTTTTATTTTAATGCTCGTTACGAAAATAGAAAAACATCCAGTGAAATTTTCTTATTTTCTGCCAGAGGCTTTTCTAATATCCTTTCAGGAGGTATTTCGTTTGCTAATGCTGATTCTATTTTTGTATTCGGGGATCTCGGATTGTTTATCCCACCATTTGATTTTGCATTAAAAGTAAATGAGAACTTTGAGTATCAGGTGAAAGCAGCCTTTGAAAAATACCCCGTCCGGGCTGGACTTTCCTGGTATAAGATGCATCTTTATCCCGAGATACTTTGTTTCTTCCCGTACAATGGTGCCTATTATCTAAAGGGAGCGCTCTCAGAGTGGAACGATATATCCAAGGTGTTCTGGGTAGGTCCGGAGTTTCGACGAGAGTGGAGTTTTCCTGGGCCCTATTACAGATTAGAAGCCGGATGGGCCCCAGGTTTTAATGTGTCCTTTTTCTATAGTGCGGAGGCACTTTCTGATTCGTTAAGTTATCTTGGTATTTCTGGAGATTATCGGGGTTTTTATTTAGAAGCAGGTTATCCCCTGGAGGGAGGTAGATCCTACCTTCGAGCAGGCTCGGCAATAAGGATAGCCGATCTATTTGATATAAATCTCTACAGTTATATCCGCTTTGCTGATGATTATTTTCTTTCGACTGATATTGGATTCTTGATTGGGAAAAAGCTCAAGATAGGCATGAGTGGAACTTTAATCCAGGGGTCCAAAGACAACTTTGATTTAACTGGCTATATAGCCTTCTGGTTTTAGGGACCTAAAAAGGAGGATAAAATGCTTATTGGTATAGGTGCAGATCATCGAGGATATCCATTAAAAAAGGAGTTAATCCAGCGTCTTGAAGTAAGCGATTTCAGGGTTGAGGATTTTGGAACAGACAGCGAAGAATCTTCTGATTATCCCGATTTTGCAGAGGCTCTTGCGAGAGAGGTAAGCAAAGGAAAAATTGACTACGGGATTCTTATATGTAATACAGGCATTGGAATGACCATTGCAGCTAATAAGGTTAAAGGTGCCTATGCAGCTTTAGCACTTGATAAAGATATGGCTGAATCAGCAAAGAGACATAATAACGCAAATATCCTGGTTTTCTCCGCTGAAAGGACAAATGTAGAAGAAGCCTGGGAAATGTTTACTACCTGGATGGAAGCGAAGTTTGAAGGGGGAAGGCATGAGAGGAGATCAAAGAAGGTAAAGGCTATTGAAGATGCCAGTGAATAATAATAATGAGGATTTAATTCGAGCTCTGAGTAAATACTTCCCCGCCAGGGTTTTTGATATGATAAAGCAGGATCCCGGGAAGTTAGGGGTTGAAGGAGAGAGGAGAAAGGTTACAGTTCTCTTTGGAGATTTATGTGGTTTTACGGCCCTTACCGAGAAACTCCAGGACCCGGAAGAGATCGTCGTTATTATAAACCGTTATTTCGGAAGGATGCTTGAAATCGTGGATAAATATGGTGGGGATCTGGATAAACTGGTGGGGGATGCCATTATGATTATATTTGGCGCACCAGTTGCCCACAGGGATGATTCTCTTCGGGCTGTTCGCGCTTCGCTTGAGATGACAAAGGCTATTTTAGAACTCGGTTTTGTTGATACCCCTTCAGGGAAAGTGGAAATTAGTATGAGTATTGGAGTCAATACCGGTGAGGTTGTCGCACTGAATATGGGTTCTGATAAGCGGATGGAGTACACCGTTATGGGTGATACTGTGAATACAGCTTCACGGCTTGAAGGTATTGCAAATCCCGGGGAAGTCATTATCTCCGAATCTACCTATCAAGAAGTGAAGGATGAGATTGAGTGTGAAAAACTTAAGGCGGTTATGGTAAAAGGTAAAAAGGAACCTATAGAAATGTATAGAGCACTTCGAAGTAAGGGCATGAAACTTGAAAAGGCCATAATCGAGTTTCCGTTCGTAGGTAGGGAAAATGAAAGGAAATATCTACTTGATTTTGTAGATAAGTTAAAAGAAGGTGGAGGAGGGAAAATTTGCCTCTATGGCCCATTCGGTTCCGGAAAGAGCAGATTATGTAGTGAAGTCATAGAGGGTATAGAAGGAGTAAGGATAATTCATCTAAAGGGCAGGGAATTTGCTCCTAATATTCCTTATTATGCGATAAGAGAATGGATTCGGAATGAATATGGAGAAGCTATCCCGGATAGTTTGTCTATTTTTCTTAGAAGTCCAGAAGAAAAATCAGATTTTAGAGAGAAGGCAACCTCAGGATGGAAGGAATATCTTGATAGTATGCTTAAAACATCCCCACTTCTCGTAAGAATCGAAGACTGGGATTATATTGACCCATTGACTCGAGGTCTATTCACTAAATTAGAGGAATCCGACGGGTCAACACCCGAGGGATTATCCAAAGAGAATTCATTGCCCGGGGGTTTATTACTCATAGCAGAATGTCAGGAGAGGATTCCAGGATTTGAACAATTGGAGATGGGTTCACTAAAAAAAGAATCAATTAGAGAGTTATCTGAAGACGCATTAGATGATACAATATCCGAGCATCTCCTGGGTTTTCTTACGGAAAAATCAGAAGGTAATCCCTATTGTCTGAAGCTCTTTCTCCAGTGGCTTCTTCTGAAGAATCTCTGTGACAGGATAGGTAGCAGACTGGAACTCAAGGAAGATATAGAGGAAACAGGCATCCCTTCTGGTATTCATGGACTTATGGCAGAGAGGCTGGATTCCTATCCTGAGGATCTTCGGACTTTAATCAAAAATGCGTCCATTTTCGGTGAACGATTTAATCTGGATTACTACTCCCGTATCTATAATGAAAAGGAAGCAGAGCTAAAACCCACCATAGATAATGCTCTAACTAAGGGAATCTTCCTGAAGAAGGGTAGAGAGTTTTTCTTTAAGGCCCCACCCTTACGTGAAGCTGCCTATGATTCGGTGTTCGGGAGAAAAAGAAAAAAGCTCCACAAAGAAATAGCATTACTACTTGAGGATAGTCTTGGTGATAGAATAGATGAATGGGCATCTTTACTCGCCTTTCATTTCCAAAGGGGTGGTAACCCTGAAAAAGCATTGGAATATTTGAAAAAAGCAGGGGATTATGAGAGGAAATACTCGGATTATACCTCTGCTATTTCACATTACAGGGAGGCAGAGTCGATGTATCAGGATTTTGGTGGTGAAGAGGGTATAGTTGGGATTAAAGAAACCATAGGATTTACCTATTATAGAATGGGGCGGTTTAATAAAGCAAAGGAAGAATTGGAAAAGGCAATAGAGATGGGAGAGAGGATTCAATCAGAGCGCATAGCCACCTTATATGGAACTTATGCACTTATCCTTCGAGAGATTGGGGAATATGATGAGGCGGCAGAATACTTTGAAAAGGCTATACCGCTTATGGAAGAGAAAGGAGACAAAGAAAATTTGTCTGTAACCTATCAGAATCTTGCGAGCCTCTATCTAAGTCGTTCTAAATACGAACAGGCACTTTCTCTATATGAAAAGGCACTGGACCTTGCAGTTCGATCCGGCCGTCTGGATGTATCTGCCGATATTAAATTCAATATCGGTCATATCTATGATATCCTTGGTAAGACAAATAATGCAGTGACATCCTATAGGGAATCCCTGGAGATAAGGAAACACTTAAAGGATAAAGACGGTCAAGCAAGGGTTCTACTCAATCTTGGAGTGCTTTTTTTGTTCTCGGGTAAACATAAGGAAGCAGATGAGAGTTTAAGAGAATCCCTGAAGGTAGCAGAGGAGATAGGAAATATAGAGTACAGGGCAAAGGCCAATATCAATATTGGTATCCTTTATTCCTATAAGGGAGAACTGGATAAAGCTCTCAGAAGATATAAAGAGGCATTGGATGACTTGAGAGAAATAGGTTCTATTCCTGATGTAAATACTGCACTTGCAAATATTGCAGAGATACATGAACTTCGAGCAGAACTAAGTCCCTGTGAAGAGAATTATAATGAAGCCCTGAAGGGTGCAATAGAAATAGGGGACCTCTATACAGAGGCATATATACAGATAAAACTGGGCAGGATTAATCTATGGAGAGGGAATCTTACTACTGCCCTTGAGCAATTTAACGAAGGAAGGGAAATTGCAGAGAAAATCGGCGTATCTGATCTACGGTTTGATGCCTTAGGATTCCTCGCCAGGGTGAATTTACGAATAGGGGATATAGATAAAGCAGAAGAGTTCCTCTTGCTAATAGAGATGAAAGAAATCTCAAATTACGAGATAAAGGGAAGATATCTAATTACAAAGTCACTAATAGAGGAGGCAAAAGGTAACCTTGAGGAGGCCCTGCGGATTGGAATGGACCTCGTCAGTCTCGGAGAAGAGACTGAAACACCTGGTATAATGCTTGATGGTTATGGAACCATGCTTCGTCTGGGTATCCTCCCAAATGAGGAGATGGATACGATAATCACAGAGGCCAGAGGAATAATTGATGAGAATGTATTTATAGTGCGTAATCTCTGGATTGTCCTTTCTCTCGGAGAATACTATCTTAAAGTTGGAGAAATAGATAGAGCAATTCTCTCTGTTCGTTATGCTACGGAGAAATCAAAAGAGCATAATTTAGCCCTGATTTCCCTGGAAGCAAATATCCTTAAAGGCAGGATAGCAGAAAACAAAGGTGATGAGGAAGATGCATTAAGTAGCTATGAAGAAGCAGTTGATGCTCTCTTCCGGATATCTCTCTCGTTTGACGAAGAAGAAAAAGCTAAGTACTTCCAGCGCTATTCAAATCTATTAACTTCACTCCTTGAGCTCTATTATTTAAAGAAGAACCAGCCGCTTATCCTTAATCTACTGAAAAAACTTCCCCCGGATATACAAAAAGAGATTCTTGAAAGAATCATAGACAAGGACCCTTCTTTTATGGAAGAGATCATAGAGACCCTCGAGGATATGTAGGCAATATTACCCGGCTCCCTATCGTAGCAGTATAACTTTTCCCTTTTCTCCACTCTGACTGCGGAAGAGGTAGATGCCTGAAGGCAGAAGATTTCCAACTTTATCCCTTCCAAACCATCTGTCCCCTTTTATTCTCTTGATAAATCTTCCTGTGATAGAATAGACCGTAAAAACATTAGAACGGGTGGGTATGATAGTATATGAGGTAAATGGATTCGGATAGGGGGTAGTTCGGGGGTTATCCCTTCTTTTTTCATCCACTCCAGAGACAGTATCTTTAATGATGGTAAAATCAAAATTCTGTAGCGTTCTTTTTAAGAATTCCAATCTATCATTCCCATCCTTCATTCCTTCGTAGGCAAAACCGAGAAACTCCGTCTTCCAGTTAAAATCCTCCTTCTTCATTCCTCCATATATAATCCCTGCAATTGAAGGCCAGTATCTAAATATTCTCACACCACCTGAAATAGTATCAAGCCTATCAGCTCCATGTGATGAAAGTAGCGATATTATACCACTAAAGACATCCATACCTATTACTGTATCTGCAGTAATTGAATCGCTTATATAGTCTGTTCCAAAGAGTTCTGATAGGAACCAGTACTCTTCTCCATGTCCGGGAATACCAATCTCCGAACCTATGCCCTCACCTGCGAGCATAACCCTGCCTCCCCATTGCAGATAGTAATTGATTAAACATTGGTCCTTAAAGGTTATAGTATTGGTATTTGTATAACCGCTGTTCCAGAGAAGCACATTGTATGACTTAGCCATTGCAGAATCCGGGGGAAAGGAATCATAAAGATACACATCGTAATAAGGTCCAAGTGTATCGAGGTCCTCCTGGATTCTATCTATACCGGACTGATTATCATCAACCACCAGAATCCTGCCAAAACCAAAGAAACCCAGTATCTTCTGGACGAACTCCATTCTCCTTTCCCTATCTATAAAAATACTATCATTGGGGCTACTCATAAGTCCTGAAAGACTGACGCTTCCAAAGACCGTAGCATAGGTAGAATCATCATCCCTCTGATAGCCACTTCCTGCAATTCCCCTGGCGCCAAGTGCTTTACCAATGGGGGTTCCGTATACGATTTCTGCATTGTTTCCTGTTGTGTCTATCCTATCTATCAGTTCATCGAGCATTGACGATGTATCATAGGAGAATAACTCACCCTGGAGGAATGTTCCTTCTACTCCCTCTATCTGATGGAGGATTGTGGGGTCTGTCTGTAACCATTTTACTCCGAACTTCTCGAGAAAAAGAGGGTCATCCATAGAGAGTCTCCATGCAACCATGTTTCCCTCAAGGTATACTCTCCTGCTGCTATCAATATAGGCAGATATCCTGGCTCTCTCTGCCGGACCTATCATTTCATCCGTTCTCCAGGCGCAGTTAATCCAGAGCATATTATACGTGAGAAGTTCATCGAAAGAGGGTAGGAGAGTATCTATGACTACAGCAATACCATTATCTATTAATGCTTCTTTTACATATTCTTCTGTTCCTACCGGGTGTCCAAGTGAATCGTAGAAAAATTTACCTCCATCATTATCCCAGAGAAAAGCATTGAATGAAAACAATAGGAAGAATAACATAATAACCCCCTCTTTTTATATTTATTTTAACCTAAAAGTTCATATTAGTCAAGGTAAAGTGAAAGAATACGGCTTGACAGATTATTTATAGGTGATAAATTAAAACTTAACTATGGATATTGGATTGGATTGGGAAACATTGGATAGACCAGTAGAATGGCAGAACCTCTTTGGGAACAATAATCCAGTGGATTGTGAAATAGGATATGGCAATGGTGAGTTCCTGGTTCATAAAGCCATTGAATATCCGGAGAGGAATTTCTTCGGAATAGACTACGGAGCTAAGTTATATAGGAAAGCCAGGAAAGAGGTAGGAGAAGCAGGGCTAACCAATGTTCGTGTGATTTGCATGGAGGCAAGGGCTACATTTCTTATCCTCGTTCCCGAACGCTCACTTTCGCATGTCTATATTAACTTCCCTGATCCCTGGCCGAAGAAAAAACATGGGAAGAATCGATTGCTCGATAAGGGATTCTTTGCTCTTACGGCCACACGAGTTATGGATGGAGGAGAAATTATTATAATAACGGACGATTCCTTTTACAGGGATTTCATTCTTTTTGAGATGGAAGCAACACAGCTATGGAAATCTCTATTTCATAAAGGATATACGGATGAATTATCCGGATATTACCGAACCAGGTATGAAAAGAAATGGAGAGAAAATGGAAAGAGTATCTATTATATGATATTCCAGAAGAAAGGAAATCCAGAAAAAGAGTATAAACTTAAGGAGTATGCAATTGGCGACATGGTTTTCCCCAATTTTGACCCTTCTTTTCTTGAAAAAGTGACAGGGAAAACAATAAAGGATGGTGATTCAATGGCAAGGATACTCAAGACTGGAGAGACGGATAATGGTATTAAGTTAGAATTACTCCTGAAAGATGGGACACTCGTCAGAAAGAGAACATTGCATATAGAAAGAGGGGAAAAGAAAGAATGGAAGCTTCAGCTTCCTGATAATTTATTCTGTACTCATTCCTTTAAGATATTCACTGATAGACTAAAAACTCTCAATAAATAAAGATCCCGAGATAAGAAGGATTATAAATCCCAACCATGTAAAGAGGAAATAGGAAGGTACTATACCAAAGTGGATTTTGTTGAGCAAAATATGGAGGGAGAAATCGGCTACAATTAGAAATATAGTAAGAATATATGCTATCATATAAGGTGTTAGCCTGTGCTTTATATGTTTAAATACTTTATCTAAATGGAATGCGTCTATGAATGAACCGGAGTTGGAAAATAGAATAAGTGTCATGGGTAGGAAGAATAAGGCTATAATTCCGAACAAAATAGAAAAAACCAATAAGAGATGTCCACCTAAATTGAGCCCCGAAAGAACGAATTGAGGATTAACCAGGAAAGCGAATACGGATTTCGGAAGCAGGGATAGAAATAGTAAGGGGATGACAGAATATATAGCGATGATGAGTCCCCATTCCAGTCCTGAAAGAGTTAAAGCTCCCCAATGGTCCCAGGAAGGTAGTTTTTTTTCTCCTTCTTCTAAATGGCTATGTATCAGCCTTGCCACGAAGCCGAAAGCGAGTAGATCAACTATAGGGAACATCAGGAAAAATCCACCCAGTAATGTCTTTGTTATACATCTTTTGTCTTTGAATATGATTCCAAAATCTCTATTAATGTCCATTGCCTTTATTATATGCTTTTGGTATTTGAAGTCAATAGATTTATTTATAATCTTTAATACTAACCCCGAACCCACCACCAAAGATTAGCCACGGCAAACTCACGGCTAAAGAAAAGAGATTTGCCACAGAGACAGGAGAGAACACAGAGAAGAATTATTTTTTGTGTAAAAAACACACACCACCAAATCCTAAATCCTATATCCTATATCCTAACCCCTGAATTAGACGCAGATAAACGCGGATATGTCGCTTCGCTCAAAATTAAAACTTTGAACTTGAAACTTGAAACCTTGAACTCAGTACTCTGAACCCTTATCCCTTATCACTTATCACATACCACGATAGTCCTCACCCGATCAACCGACTAACCGTCCAACCACCGATCCTAAACCCAAGACCGAAGACCTAAAAGATAGACACTTGACTGACCCTAATTTACCCCCTACCAGGTAACCCTTACCCTGTATGTAACCTTGACCTCTTCTTCGGATGGAACGCTTACGTCAAACCGTAAAGTGTGAACATCTAATTTCTCGTAATTATGTGTACTTTTGAGAATCTTCCAATCCCCGAATAATGGTTCTATTAAACTAACCTTAACACTTTCTTTCTTGTGATTTCTTACTGCAATTTCCCACTCGGTTTCGTAAACCCTATCACTTATCCGATGGTAATCGGTCTGAACTCTCTCACACACCACATCAAATGCCTTCCCAACTTTTACCCTGACTTCCTCGTTTACTGGAGTATGTTCTATCCTATCCTCTCCTATAAACTGAAGAGTATTTTCATCGTCAGGCATATAGAGCCTTATGACTCCTGCCGGGAGGGGCATTCCAATTCTGTTATCCTTGCTATTTACGAAACTAATATAGACATTGACATCCTGTTTTGGTATCTTTTCTGAATATCTGCTGGTATAATATCCTCTGTATCCGTATACAATGAGTTCTTTCTTTACAGGAACTCCTGTCGCTTCCAGTAATTGAATCTGTTTCTCCTGATTGTTTTTGATGGTAGAGCGGCGATTCAGGGTATATATATGGTATTCAAAAAATTCTTCTTCCTTGAATTGGGGTTTGGCAGACTCCAGGGCCGCTGCTTTTGCATATATTCTATCCAACCTTTCTTCCCCTACCCTATGTACCTCACCAGCTATAAGTTTCAGTTTAGCGTCTTTGTAGGCTCCGCCGCTTCTGTTATTTATTGTGACCCAGCCATTAAGGTCACAAGACTTGTTATCCTTTCCAACCACCATAACATAATCTGCTGACCAATTAATGTCATTGGTGAGATAGGAAACCTCTATTTTGTGTTTCATATTTGTCCTGTTTTCCAGGAGCCAGACAAGAGTGGGTCTTGCAATTAGGTCTTCTGGTATTTCCGGAAGTATCACTTGACCTTTATATCCGAGATAAATCTCATCATTTATCTTATAGATGGGTTGATTATTATTGTTACTCATAAGGATTGCCTTAACTATTTCCTCAGTGCCCTTGAATTCATTGGTTTTCAAGAGTTTTACCTCTTTCCCAACATATTTATCCATCAATTTAGAGGGACTCATCAGATCATATTCATAGTTTTGCTCAAGCACGCTGAGTCTATTGGAATGCGAAAGGGATTTTATATGGACACTCCTTGTATTTATACTTGAGGCAACATCCATAAATCGAAGTTCCAACCTTCCCTTTTCTAACCCAATCCCTCGAACATCCTTAACAAGGCCTAAATTACTATTATACACAGTAACCTCGACATCCTCCTGGTCAGAGGAAGTTGAAACCTGTTCTGTTAACGCTCTGAGATACACAGAGATGACAAAAATAAATACAATTAACAGAAATCGATTCTTAATCATCATTTTTATACCTCCTTATTACATCTTTAAATACATTGTAGGTTTTTGAATCGTACAGTACAAACTGAACCATTTCGATTGAAGAAAGATTAGAGGCGGCCTTACATACGGTCTCTAAGGCAATTTCTGCTGCCTCTCTTGTGGGATAGCCGAATGCGCCAGCACTTATCGCTGGAAAAGATATAGTTCGAGCGCCAGCTTCATCAGCAACCAAAAGAGAGTTCTTATATGATAGGGCGAGAAGTTCCGAATCCCGCTCGTTTCCGCTGTATACAGGCCCAACCGTATGAACAATCCATCTTGCTTTCAGACTGTATCCCTTTGTAATGACAGCTTCTCCGGTTTCGCAACCGCCTAATTTTTTGCATTCCTCCCAGAGCTCTGGTCCTGCTGCAGAGTAGATTGCACCCGCAACTCCACCCCCTGGAGCAAGTCTCTTATTTGCAGCATTGACAACTGCATCTGTACTCTGCTTACTAATATCTCCCTGGATAATACCAATAGTGATTTTACTACATTTTATTTCATACATAGGCCTTCCCTTTTATTATAAGAATAAACAATTACGGAAGATATTCAAGTGGCATTTAATTAAGAACCAATCGTGAGTCCAGCGTCGAATAATTTAGTTGAATGGTTGATTAGGCAAAACGAAAAAGATTTAGGCTGGAAAGCCTCTCCCACAAAGGGTTTGATTCATTGAACCCCTACAAATCCAAGAAAGGACAAGGTATACCTTGCCCTGTGTAATAGGAAATTCTGGGGATGCATTTTTATTACACGGGGCGAGTTCCTACATTTCCGGGTTTGGTGAACAAAGTGGGTTGATGGGTTGGGATGTGGGTTCGTTGAGTTTATCGAGTTCGTGGAGTTCATGGGGTTCATTTAGTTGACTGCGTGTATCTGCGGTTTCGTTTGACCTTGGACATCGGACATTGGACTAACAAAAAAATTCTTCTGTGTCCTCTCCTGTCTCTGTGGCAAATCTCTTTTTTTAACCGTGAGCTTACCGTGGCATAACCTTTGGTGGTGTGTTCTGGGTTTATCAGCGAGAATTTTTTAAGATAAAAAAGGCAAAAAAACGCCAGATAGACTTGAAAAATAAGGATTTTTGATTATATTAAATTATGATAGAAGAGGTAAAGGGTTTCCTGGAGGAAAAAAAACTCCTTACGGGAATAAGAAAGGTAATCGTAGGTTATTCGGGAGGACCGGATTCCACATTTTTACGTGATGTTTTATCTGGAGGAAATAGAGAGGTGGTTCTTGCTTATTTTAATCATAATCTCAGGGATGATTCAACCCTGGAGGAAGAATTTGTAAGAAAAGAGGCAGAAAGAGTGGGTCTCAACTTAAAAACTTCTGGAGAGGACGTTAGAGGTTATTGTAAAAAACATTCTCTCTCTATAGAAGATGGGGCAAGGGCCCTAAGATTAAATTACCTTCGCCGTATCAAAGGTGAGGAAGGTGCAAGTATTATTGCTCTGGGACACAATCTGGATGACCAGATAGAGAATTTCTTCATCAGGCTCTTCCGGGGTTCAGGTTTTGGCCTTTCTTCTATGAGATATTGTGATGGTGATATTATACGTCCACTATTGCATTGTAGAAAGGAAGAAATCATAAAATACCTTGATTCTCATAGTATACCTTATTATAAGGATCCATCAAACGAGGATCCTAGCTTTCTTCGAAATAGAATAAGAAGAGAGCTAATTCCAGTTATAGAAAATATCAAAGATGGTTCAATAAAAGGTCTCAAGAAAAGTATCGAGAATATCAGGGATATGGAGGATGCACTCAGGAAGCACATTGAGAACATACAGGTGGATAAATATCGGGATTATGTAGAAGTAGATAGGGAAGATTTTGACCGATTGTCGATATCGGAAAAATTCCTGTTGGTAAAAAAAATGCTTTCCTTCATTAATAGGGAAAAAGAGCTCAAAAGAGCTCATGTAACCAATTTACCTCTTAGAGGCATAATTGAACTTAAAGGTTCCAGCATAGAGATGACCCCGGCTAAGGTACTCATAGTTTTAAAAGGTGAGCAATACACGAAAGAATTGCCTCTTGGAGGGGAGCTTTCATTCGGTGGTTTTTATTTTAAAACGCTGATTATCGAGCCACCCGTTAAATTCCCAAATAATTCCTCTGAATACTTTGATCTGGAGGAGTTAAAATTGCCGCTTGGAGTGAAAAGGAGAGAAAAAGGTGACCAGATGGTTGTTTTTGGCGCTAATGATAAAAAGAAATTGAAGGAAATCTTTATCAATGAAAAAATCCCTAGAACTCTACGAGATTCATGGCCCATTATTTACGACAGGGAGGGTGTAATTCTAATTCCGGGGCTCAGGCGCAGTAATAGAGCCATTGTTTCGGATAAAACAAATAAAGTGCTCAAAATAATATATAAAGAGGTAAAATATGGCAGAGGAAGGACCAAAGGTAAATAAAAATCAATTTATAAGGGCAATAGTCCTGTGGGCTGTTATATTCGTTGGTCTATTTGTTGTTATACAGTTTATGCAGAAAGACAAATATAGAGAGGTAAGTTTTACAAGTTTCTGGAAATATGTGGAGGCAGACGGAGTAGAAAGCGTAACATTTGAAGGCCAGCGAATTACTGCAAAGATTAAAGGGGAAGAGGAACTATCCATAAAAACCCGTCTTCCCTTCGAAGACCCCGAACTTCCCAGAGAACTTATCAGTAAAGGTATAGAGGTTAAATCAAAGGTGGAATTTGATTTTTGGAAGATATTCTGGCAATTTCTCCCGATTCTATTTATTGTTTTCTTTTTCCTTTTTATAATGAATAGAATGCGTGGAGGTGCTAATGAAGCACTCTCTTTTGGACAAAGTCGAGCTAGGGAAATACGTTTCCAATCTGTTGATATCACATTTAGTGATGTGGCAGGTGTAGATGAAGCAAAGCGTGAATTAGAGGAGGTTGTACAGTTCTTGAAAAATCCGTCACAGTTTAAGAAATTAGGAGCGAGGATTCCAAAAGGTGTTTTACTGGTAGGAGCACCCGGGACTGGAAAAACCTTATTGGCTCGAGCGGTAGCTGGCGAAGCGGGTGTGCCTTTCTATTCCATTAGTGGTTCGGATTTTGTAGAAATGTTTGTAGGTGTTGGAGCTTCAAGAGTTCGTGATCTATTTAGGAAGGCAAAGGTGAATACACCTTGTATAGTTTTCATAGATGAGATAGATGCAGTGGGAAGATTTCGGGGCGCAGGTATTGGGGGTGGGCATGATGAAAGAGAACAGACCCTGAACGCACTTCTTGTGGAGATGGACGGTTTTGACCCTAATGAAGGTATTATAATTCTCTCGGCTACAAACAGGCCGGATATTCTCGATCCTGCATTACTCAGACCAGGTCGTTTTGATAGAAGAGTCGTTGTTCCGATGCCCGATATGAATGGGAGGGAGGGAATCTTAAAGGTTCATGTTCGGAATATTCCTCTCGCCGATAATGTAGACCTTTCCATATTTGCCAAGACAACTCCAGGGTTCAACGGGGCGGATTTGGAAAACCTGTGTAATGAAGCAGCTCTTATTGCTGCAGCAAAGAAAAAGAATGCGGTCGAGGCTGAAGATTTCGACGAAGCAAAGGATAAAATATTGATGGGCGTTGAGAGGAAGTCAATGATGTTAACTCTTGAGGATAAGGAATTAATTGCCTATCATGAAGCGGGACATACCCTTGCATCTCTCTATACAAAACATAGTGACCCTATACATAAGGTTACAATAATACCACGTGGTGCTTCCCTCGGTTTAACGCAGCAATTACCAATAGATGATAAAAGAACTTACTCAAGGGATTATTTGATGGCAAAGATTATAGTTTTGCTTGGAGGGAGAGCTGCCGAGGAATTAAAGTTCAATACCGTATCAACCGGAGCGGGGAATGACTTCCAGAATTCTACGGCAATAGCAAGAAAAATGGTGTGCGAATGGGGGATGAGTGACAATCTTGGGCCGATAAGTTTAGAAAATACTGACGGTGGAATTTTCCTTGGAAAACAACTGGCACAAACTAGAGAATACTCTGAAGAAACTGCTCATCTTATAGACGTTGAAGTAAAGAGGTTTATTGATGAAGCTCACAGCAAAGCACAGGAAATAATGAAAAAGCACAGGAAGGGACTTGAAGCAGTCGCACAAGCACTATTGGAAAGAGAAGTTCTTTCAGGTGACGAAGTGAGGGAGATTGTATATGGACCGGGAAAGAATAAAAAACGCAATTCTGGAAATAATTGAAGCATTAGGAGAAAACCCACATCGCGAGGGCCTTGAAAAAACTCCAGAGAGGGTGGCTAGGATGTATGCTGATATCTTTAAGGGTATAGAAAAGGAACCGGAAAAGGCAATACATGTCTATTCTGCCCCCAATTATGATGAAATAATCATAATCAAGGATATTCCTTTCTATTCTTTCTGTGAGCATCATCTTCTTCCATTCTTTGGCAAAGTTCATATAGCTTATATCCCAAAGGATGATCGTATCACTGGTTACGCAAATCTGGTAGAAGTAGTGGAATTATATTCACAGAGGCTTCAACTGCAGGAACGAATAACCAGTCAAATAGCAGATGCTATTATGAATATACTCAAGCCCCTGGGCGTTTTTGTTATAATAGAAGCACGTCAATTATGCCTTGAAATGCAGGGTTTAAAGAAACAAGGAGAAACCACGGTTACATCAGCTATAAGAGGAGCTTTTGAGAGAGAACGAACCCGTCTTGAGGCTTTGCATCTCATGGAAAAATGAAGGTTTACTTAAAGGATATAAGAACAAAAGAAGAAGCCCTTAGAGCTGTAGAAAAGGTAGGAGTGGATAGCAAGATTGCTGGAGAGTTAGCCGATAAGATTCGTTTCTGTGTGCTTGAAATAGGAAACCTTTCTTCCCCTGAGGCTACGATATTGAAGCAGGTTGCAATATCCAGAGGAACCGATGCTGCAGTACATCGTGAAGTAATCGTGAGTGGTGTGGATAAATCAACTGTTCTCCTTCCGGGTTCTTTTAGAGAGTTAAAACTTATTGCAGAAGAGCTTAAAAAACAGCCATTTAGTTTGCCATCCTTGGGTGATAAGATATTGAACAGATTGGAGGCAGAAGATAGGGAGAGAGATTTTAAGATAATGGGTGTCCTGAACATAACACCCGATTCTTTCTCAGATGGGGGGGAATATTCAAGAGGGGAAGATGCACGGAAAAGGTTTAACGAGATTGTGGAGTTTGGAGCGGATATTATTGATGTAGGGGCAGAATCATCAAGGCCTGGAGCTAAATCCGTGGATGCAGACGAGGAGTTAGAAAGACTTCTGCCTGTTTTGTCGCTTTTTGGAAGTTGCACCATTCCAGTGTCTATAGACACTTACAAATCAGAAGTAGCACGTGAGGCTCTTTCTGCCGGGGCAAGTGTCGTGAATGATATTTCTGCCCTCAGGATGGACCCGGAGATGGTGGAGGTGGTAAGAGATTTTGATGCGAGAGTTGTATTGATGCATATGAGAGGGACTCCAGAGACAATGCAAGAGAATCCCAGTTATGATGATGTGATTGGAGAAATAAGAGAATTCTTTCTGGAGAGAGTCGAGTTTTGCCTCGGCCACCATATTTCTCCAGACAGAATTATACTTGATCCAGGTATTGGTTTTGGTAAACGCCAGATTGATAATTTGGTAATCCTTAACCACCTGGGAGAATTCACTACGCTTGGATTCCCTGTTCTTGTTGGGGTATCAAGAAAATCATTTATAGGTAATATAACGGGTAGCCCGCCAGGGAATAGATTAGCAGGATCAATAGCAGCAGCGGTCTATTCCTATATTAGAGGAGCGAGTATTCTCAGAGTGCACGATGTTCTGGAAACGAGGGAAGCGCTCTCGGTAATTTCCCATCTGGAGAGTGAGAAGTGATTGCTTTTAACTGGTTAGATATCCTTGATATTTTAGTAGTATCTTCACTTTTTTTCTTTATAATAAGATTTTTCACGGGTACAAGAGCTGTCCATATGTTGACAGGTCTTTTAATAATAGCTTTTCTTACAATCCTTTCTAATGTTTTAGAACTTGTAGCCATGAAGTGGATTGTACGGGGACTCGGAGATCTATGGATTGTTATATTTGTAATCGTCTTTCAACCTGAGATTCGCCGTGCTTTAATAAACCTTGGTAAAACAAGCAGGTTAGACTATCTTTTTCGAGAGGATATAGAAAAGGTTTCAATGGAGGTAGGTGAAGCTACTGGTGTCCTATCCGATAAGAGGATGGGCGCTTTGATTGCAATTGAAAGGAATGTCCCCCTTGAATCTTACATTCGAACAGGTATTAAGATGGAGGCAATAGTCTCTTCAGATCTATTGGTTTCAATTTTTTCCATATATTCTCCATTACATGATGGTGCAGTAATTATTCAGGGAGAACAAATTGTAGCAGCGAAGAGTATTCTTCCTTTAACGGATCATCCCGACCTCAGCCCCTCATTGGGGACACGGCATAGAGCTGCTATAGGCCTAACAGAAGAAACGGATGCAATTTGTATAGTAGTTTCAGAAGAGACAGGAAAAATTTCTCTGGCAGTTGGTGGGGATTTCTTTGGCGATCTGGCTGTTGAGGAGTTACAGGCTAGAATCGAAGATATGTTAAAGGCTTAATGTGTTCATGGGGTTCCTACCTTTTCTTATCAGGGTACGGAAGGAGGCATAAGAAAGATGAATCACGGGGTTTTTGACTGGCGTAAATTAACCGGTTTCTTTTCAGTATTAGTTGTTTTACTCGGCATGTATCTATATACCATTGCACCCACTGTGTCTTTCTGGGATTGCGGAGAATTTATTGCCTGTTCACACATACTTGGGGTTCCTCATCCGCCTGGAACGCCCTTTTTTATACTTTTCGGCAGGGTATTTGATATACTATTTCCATTTGGTGAGGTAGCAAA